>SAMEA3387476__coassemble_1073_pt1 | contig 60061 bp, 58 predicted proteins | sample SAMEA3387476__metabat2_low_PE_029 | metagenome-assembled genome bin SAMEA3387476 (sample SAMEA3387476) | Felis catus | biome: Faeces | place: United Kingdom | collected 2012
TTGTTCGAACTAAATATATCTGCTGTTCAGTTTTCAAAGTTCATTTAAAACTTTCATTTTGTTTTTTATTTTTTTGCCCTCTCTCAAGGACAAGTATTATATTATCATCTTTGGCATTTTACGTCAACACTTTTTTTAATTTTTTTCTATTTTTTATTTTAATTTTGTGGAATGCTCTTCTAAACAACAACTAAACAACATAAAAATGCTAGTATTTTCAATACTATCAAACAAAAAATATAATTATTCTTTTTAAAAATCATTACTTTATTTTTCTAGAAAAGTTTCTCATACACTACTCTTTCTGCTCCATCTTCAAGAAGAATTATCCCACAATACTCAAAACCATTTTTTTCTAATAATCCTCTCATCACAAAATTCTCCTTATGAGTATCTATTTTTATACTACTATATCCTAATTCTTTGCATTTATCCTCAGAAAATTTCATTATTTTATGAGAGAGTCCCTGTCCTTTAAATTCATTGCTAACAGCAACTCTATGTACAACACCATATTTTCTATCGCTTAACCATTCTCCTTCATAAATTTTATCATATGTACTTTCTCCTCTAAAAGAAATTGCTGCTGTACCAACTATCTCAGCATCTATTAGCATAACATAACTTTCATCAGCAGAAATATCTCCTTTTAAATTATCTTCATTAGGATAACCATCCTGCCACTGATCTATACCCTTACTCTTAAAATATTCCTGCGCTTCTTTTATAATTCTCATTATTTCTGGTATATCTTCAACTTTAGATTTTCTAAATTCCATAATCCTCTTTAATCTCCCCTCAAAAAATAACTTTTTTTCTAAATAAATATAAATAAAATTAGCCTTCACTATCCAAAATAATATTAAAATAAATTATATCAAAATTTATCTATAAATTGCATTTAATTTTTCTAAAATAAATAAAAATATTATACAGTAAACTTCTATACTCACCCATAATTATAAATTTATTTTATAATCTAATTTAATGCTTTTATTATTTCATAAATTTTTCTTATCTTATAATCTCAGACACATTGCAATTCCAACAGTATAGATTATACTATACGGGGGTATAGTTATTATCTATAAAATTATTTTATCTACATATGTTAAAATATTTTCGTAATAAAGTGATAGAAAAGGTGAGAACTAATGAAAATAGAAAAATTATATTATTTTGAAAGTGCTGCTAGACAAAAAAGTTTTACAAAAGCTGCAAGTGAATGCCTTGTAGCTCAACCTGCTATAAGTCATAGCATAAAAAGCTTAGAATCCGAACTTGGATTTGACGTATTTGTAAGAGATAAAAAAAACGTCTCTTTAACACCTCAAGGGGAAGTCTTTTATAACGATGTTGTTAAAATACTAGATAAGTACGATAAAGCTGTAGAAAAAGCGAGAGATTTTTCTAACTACATCAACAAAAAAATTATAATTGGTCTATATGGATTTAGTGCGGCAATCCCTATGGTACCTATACTAAAAGAATTCAAACAAAACTTTCCAGAAATAGAACTAACATTTAAAAGATGTCATAACACTAGTTGTTTTGAATCTATTTATGCTGGAGAGTGCGACCTAATAATATCTTACTGTTGCCCTGACGAATTTGCATATGATGACATATTATTTAAGGCTCTATCAGAAGATAAGCTAGTCTTGGCAGTACCCCCAGAATCAAATTTAGCTGACAAAGAAAGTATATCTGCTAGGGACCTTGCAAATACGGATAGGAACATACATGTACTAGACACATACGAAAACTATATAAAAAACTTTGTAACTATCCCTTACGAAAAACTAAAAACAGAAACCGACATAGAATTACTTCACTTCTCAGGTTTTCTAAATAGAGATATAATATTTACAACTCAATCAGAAATGGACTTTTTCCACAAATCTGATTATATAATAAAAGAATTTAAAAACATTGATTCAAAAGCAATTCATGGAGTTTTTTATAAGAAAAACAACTTAAACCCATTAGTTCATGAGTTTATAAATCTCTTATAAAAAATATACTTTTACATGCATTCCCATAATCCTATATTTTATAATAAAAATTTTTCATAAAAAAAACCACGATTAAAAATCGAGGCTTTTTTACTATTTCTAAATACTAAGCGTTTTTACCACAGCATTTTTTGTATTTTTTACCACTTCCACATGGACATGGATCATTTCTTCCAACTTTATGTTCTTTAACTATAGTTTTGCTTTTTTTGTATTTTTTGTGTAATTCTTTTCTTGTTTCAGCAGAAAGTATACCTTCCCATTCAGGTAAAGTGTATAGCCATTCAGCTTCAACAGCACACATATTGTAGAATAATTTTTCCCAGTCTATTTTTATAGATACTTCTCCATCAGCTTCTATAGCATCTAGGTCTAAATCTTCTTTTAAACTTTCGCTTATTCCATCTATGAATCCCATGAAGTATTCTGGAGATGTTTCGTATTTAGCTGCTAAATCAGCAACTTTTCCTTCTACAGTTTCAGTTTTTTCTTCTAATATTTTTCTGTATATGTCTCTCTCAACGTTTAAATAATCTTTCCAGAATTCTATTTCAGCTTCCTGGTTTTCGTGAGTTTCACTAAGGTTTTTCCATGCATCATATAAACTCATTGTAATTTCCTCCTAAAATAATCTCGTCTTATAAAAGACTTTCATTCAAATCTACTATATTATATCATAATTGAACAGTTCTTTTAATACTTTTATAGCTTTATCTTGTTCAATAAAGTACGGACTAGTAGCTATTGTAATTACATTAGCCCCTTTAATAAGCTCCTGTATCCTATCAAACCTATCAGAAAAAGGTATATAATCCATATCCCTTGAGAATATATCTAAATCTATATCTAACACATACTCTCCTCTTACCTCTTCCTTCAAACTATAAGAACTGTCCATTATTATAAGCTCTGAAAAAATTTCATGCTCCATTGCAGGCTTAATAAAGCTTCCCACATTAAGAACCTCATTTGTATATCTAAATACATCGTCTAAATCGTCTACATCTACATCATAATTAGGCGGAACTCTAGTATCCTTGTGCTGATCCACATGTACTAAAGTACACCCTCTATTAAAAAGACCTTCTTTAAGGCACTTCATCCAGAAGTAGAACGAATGGTTATGATTATCAAAAATATACACTCTCTTTCCATCTTTAGTGTCCATTCTAACCATATTTTCTATACCATAAGCCTTAAACTCTGTATCCTCATCTATCTCATTAAACACAATCTCTGTACCTTCCCTTACATCATCCAAATCTCCTTTTATAAGCTTTGGTACAAAAATCTTCTTATTCTCCCTCTCTTCAAAGGAAAAAATATTATTTCCAACTGGTTTTTCTATAAAAAATCCATTATATCTTTCCATACTATCCAATCATCCTTTCGAACTACTTATCAAAAACATTCCATGGATATTCTTTTGGTGGCTCACAGACAAACTCCATCTTCTCTTTAGTAACAGGATGAACTATCTCAATCTTATAAGACCAAAGCGCTATCTGCTGACCTACCTTGCTATTTTTACCATATCTCTGATCACCAACAAGAGGATTGTTTCTTGAAGCAAACTGAACTCTAATCTGATGTGGTCTACCAGTCTTTAAATCTATCTGAACTAAACTCATCTTATCCTTAAATGCTAGAGTTTCGTAGCTAAGCTCAGCGTACTTAGAATCCTTATGGCTTTCAGAAACCACACTAACCATATTAGTTTTCTTATTCTTATAAAGATAATCCTTTAAAGTATCACTCTGTTTTCTCATCTTTCCATTGATAACCGCTCTATAAGTCTTTTTAAACGTCTTATTTCTAACCTGCTCAGAAAGTCTAGATGCCGCCTTAGAAGTCTTGGCAAATACCATCGCACCTCCAACAGGTCTATCAAGTCTATGAACTAACCCTAAATAAACATTCCCCGGCTTATTATACTTTTCTTTAAGATATGCCTTTAATAGATTAACCATATCCTTATCATTTGTATTATCGCCCTGAGAAAGAATATTTACAGGCTTTTCAACTACTAAAAGATGATTATCTTCATAAAGTACATTTATATTTACACTAGACAAAGACTATCTCTCCCATCTACCAAATATACCACAAGGAAGTATTTTACCGTCTCTAGATGCTGGTATTCCGACTTCTCCACCGTATATCTGTCCACCTTTTACTTTCTTTCCTATAGTAGTAGAAAGTACGTTTTCAAGTACTATTGGAGAAAATCCTGTAGTATAAGAGTTTATTAAGAAGAATAATGGATCATCAGATAATACACCCATACATAATTCAACGAAATCGTATAACTTATCTTCTATTTTCCATACTTCACCTTTTGGTCCTCTTCCGTATGAAGGTGGGTCCATTATTATAGCATCGTATTTTCTTCCTCTTCTTATTTCTCTTTCAACGAATTTAACAACATCATCTACTATAAATCTTACTGTCTGATTCTGAAGTCCAGATAATGCTATATTATCTTTTGCCCAGTTTACCATACCTTTTGCTGCATCAACGTGGCAAACTTCTGCTCCAGCTGAAGCACAAGCAACAGTTGCTCCACCAGTATATGCAAATAAATTTAAAACCTTTATAGGTCTTTTTGCTTTCTTTATTTTATCTATCATCCAATCCCAGTTTGCTGCCTGTTCTGGGAAAAGACCTGTGTGTTTAAATCCTGTAGGTCTTATATTGAACTTTAAATTCTTGTAGTTTATTGTCCAGCTTTCTGGATATTTTTTCTTCTGCTCCCAAGAACCTCCACCTCTATTACTTCTGTGGTAGTGTCCGTGTGGATTTTTCCATAATGACCATTCTTTTTCCATTGGCCAAACAACCTGTGGGTCTGGTCTTCTAAGGACGATATCTCCCCATCTCTCTAGCTTCTCTCCGTTACCCATGTCTATAAGCTCATAATCTTTCCAACTATCTGCTAAAATTAACATCTTTTCCTCCTTCTCTCTTATCTAATTAAATTTATATTTCTTAAAATATTTTCCATCTCATTTTTTAACCTAATTATTAATTATATCATACACATACAACCATTTGCACTACTTTATCCTACATCATAAATATAAAAATTTATAAAAAAGAGCTAACCAAAATGATTAGCTCTTTTTATCTCAATTATTAAAAATTATATTTCTGATATGTTGTAAACTTTTAGCGTATCTTTATCTATATGCTGTTTCTTAACATCTACCATTGCTTTTAATGTATCAAGAGAAGTCATAACTTCTGTAGAGAATTCTATAGCAGTTCTTCTTATCTTGAATCCATCTCTGTTAGAGTCGTTACCTTTTGTAGGAGTATTTATAACCATATCTACCTGTTTATTTCTTATAGCGTCAAGTATATTTGGTCTAGCTTCTTCTACTCTATTTACAGTTTCAACTTCTATTCCGTTTTCTCTTAATGCTTTAGCTGTTCCTTCTGTAGCCATGAAAGTATATCCAAGTTCTTTCATATCTTTAGCTATTTCTATGAACTCTTCTTTATCGTGGTTGTTTATTGTAGCAAGTACGCAACCTCTTTCATCAGCTATACCTTTACCAGCTGCAAGGAATCCTTTGTATAATGCTTCTTCTAAGTTAGCACCTACTCCAAGAACTTCCCCTGTTGATTTCATTTCAGGCCCTAGTGATACTTCAACCTGAGCAAGTTTTGCCATTGAGAATACTGGTACTTTAACAGATACTATATCTGGAGTTTTGTATACTCCTGTTCCGTATCCAAGGTCTTTTAATTTAGCACCTAACATACATTTAGTTGCAAGGTCTACTATTGGCACACCTGAAACTTTTGATATATATGGTACAGTTCTACTTGCTCTTGGGTTAACTTCTATTATGTATAATTCATTCTGGAATTCTATGAACTGGATGTTAACCATACCTATAACATTTAGGTCTAGAGCTATTTTTTTAGTGTAGTCTAATATTTTTTCTTTTATTTTGTCAGATATATTCTGGCTTGGGTACATTGTTATACTGTCTCCAGAGTGAACCCCTGCTCTTTCAAGGTGTTCCATTATACCAGGTATTAATATATCTTCTTTATCGCATATAGCGTCAACTTCTATTTCTCTACCAGTTAAGTATTTATCTATAAGAACTGGGTTTTTGCTATCTCTTTCGAATGCTGCTTCTAAGTACTGAACTAATCTAGCTTCATCGTAAGTTATTTCCATACCCTGTCCACCAAGTACGTATGATGGTCTAACAAGTACTGGGAATCCTAAGTTGTGAGCAACTTCAAGACCTTCTTCAACAGTCCATACACCTCTACCTTTTGGTCTATTTATGTCTAATCTTTCTAGTAATTCATCGAATTTTTCTCTATCTTCAGCTGCATCTATATCTTCGAAATCAGTACCTAATATTGGTATATTCTTTTCGTGAAGGAATTTAGCTAGTTTTATAGCAGTCTGTCCACCAAACTGAAGTATAACTCCGTCTGGATTTTCTTTTTCTATTATGTTAAGAACTTCTTCTTCTGTTAATGGTTCGAAGTATAATTTATCAGAAGTATCGAAGTCAGTTGATACTGTTTCAGGGTTGTTGTTTATTATTATTGTTTCTATTCCCTGTTTTCTTAATGATTTAACACAGTGAACTGAGCAGTAGTCGAATTCTATACCCTGTCCTATTCTTATTGGACCAGAACCAAGAACTATAACTTTTTTCTTATCGCTTACTGTAGCTTCATCATATTCTTCGTAAGTTGAGTAGTAGTATGGAGATAATGCATCTACTTCACCTGCACATGTATCAACCATTTTGTAAGCTGGTTTTATATTGTAAAGCATTCTTAATTCGTATAACTGTTCTGGGTTTATTTTCATTAAGTCAGATATACCTTTATCAGAGAATCCTTTTTTCTTTAATTCAAGAAGATATTCTTTAGTAAGGTCTTCTATTTTCATACCTTTTAATTTTTCTTCCTGTTCAACTATCCATTTGAATCTATCTAAGAACCATTTATCCATCTTAGTTATCTGTTCTATCATTTCAACTTTGTAGCCTCTTCTTATCATTTCAGCTATGTCGAATAATCTTTCATCATCTGGAACAACTACTCTAGCTTTTAATTCTTCTAGAGATCTCTGTTCTGATGGTGCATGAACTAATGAATATTTTCCTATTTCTAGAGATCTTATACCTTTAAGTATAGCTGCTTCAAAGTTGCTTCCTATACTCATTATTTCTCCAGTAGCCATCATCTTAGTTCCTAATCTCTTATCAGCTTTCTTAAATTTATCGAAAGGCCATTTTGGTATTTTAGCAACTACATAGTCTACACTTGGTTCGAAGCAAGCTTTAGTCTTTTTAGTTACTGCATTTTCTATTTCATCTAATGTATATCCAAGAGCTATCTTAGCAGAAACTTTTGCTATTGGATAACCAGTTGCTTTTGAAGCTAGTGCTGATGATCTTGAAACCCTTGGGTTTATTTCTATAACAGCGTATTCGAAGCTATCTGGGTTAAGTGCGAACTGTACGTTGCATCCACCCTGAACTTCTACTGCATTTAATATATCAAGAGATGCTTTTTTAAGCATTGCACATTCTTTAGCACTTAATGTCTGAGTTGGAGCAACAACTATACTATCTCCTGTATGAACACCAACAGGGTCAACATTTTCCATATTACATATAACTATGCTGTTTCCTATGCTATCTCTCATTACTTCGTATTCTATTTCTTTCCAACCTTTTATACTTTTTTCTAAAAGTACCTGGCTAACTGGGCTTAGCTGTAAACCGTGAATTAATATTTCTTTTAATTCTTCTTCGTTTTCAGCTATACCACCACCAGTTCCTCCTAGTGTATAAGCTGGTCTAACTACTAATGGGTAACCTATTTTATTTGCATAAGCTAAACCATCTTCAAGAGTAGTTACTATATCACTTTCTATAACTGGCTGATTTATTTCTTTCATTACTTCTCTGAATATATCTCTATCTTCACCTTTTTTGATAGATTCAACAGAAGTACCTATTACTTTAACTCCGTACTTATCAAGTATTCCACTTTCGTATAATTCAACAGCTAAGTTAAGTCCTGTCTGTCCACCCATTCCTGCAAGTAAACTGTCTGGTCTTTCTTTTTCTATTATTTTTTCTATGAATTCTAAAGTAAGTGGTTCTATATATATTTTGTCTGCTATTTCTTTATCTGTCATTATTGTAGCTGGGTTAGAGTTTATTAATACAACTTCTATCCCTTCTTCTTTTAAAGCCTGACAAGCCTGAGTTCCAGAATAGTCGAACTCTGCAGCCTGCCCTATTATTATAGGTCCTGACCCAAGTACTAATGTTTTCTTTATACTATCTATTTTAGGCATAACATTCTCTCCTTTAATCCGTTTTATTTTTCTTAATCTATATCGTTTCTATTATAATCGTCTATATTATAATGCAAGGAATTTACCGTATACGCATTCTTTGTCGTCTGTTGATGTGAATACTGGTATAAACTGTACACTCATTATAGGAAGTTCTTTATGTTTTAAACCTTCTATAGATCCATCGTTAAGACTTGTATAAGTTACTTCTGTGTTTTCAGGCATTTCAGTTACATTGAATCCGTGATGCTGAGTAGTTATTAATACTCTACCTGTTTCCATATTTTTAACTGGAACACTTGCTCCTCTGTGTCCAAATGGTAATTTATCTATTTTTCCACCAAGAGCTAAAGCTATAACCTGATGTCCTAGACCTATACCTACAAGTGGTTTAACACCTGCTATTTTTTTAGCTGTTTCAACTGCAAAGTCAGCATCTTCTGGATTTCCAGGTCCATTTGATAATAATACAACGTCTGGATTTACGCTAAGTATTTTTTCAGCTGGAGTAGTAGCTGGGAATATTGTTATATCACATCCGTATGCTTTAAGCGCTTCTATAACACTGTTTTTAACACCTAAATCTAATATAGCTACTCTTCTTCCTGTTCCATCTATTTTTTTAACGTCTTTGCAAGTTACCTCTTTAACTGCATCTTTATTACAGTAAGAAGCGAATTTTTCTTTTAATTCTGTTTCGTCTTTATCTTCATAAGCTATAACAGCTTTCATTGTTCCGTTAGTTGTTATCATTTTAGTAAGCGCTCTAGTATCTATACCTTCTATACCTACTATTTTATTCTGTTTCATATACATATCTAAGTCCATTTCACATCTGAAGTTGTTAGGACTATCGCATTTATTTCTAACTATAAGTGCTTTTGCATGCACTCCATTAGATTCTACATCCTCTAAGTTTATTCCATAGTTTCCTACTAGTGGATAAGTCATAACTATAAACTGTCCTCTGTATGTTGGGTCAGTAAGAAGTTCTTCATACCCTGCCATTGAAGTATTGAATACTACCTCTCCTACAGTTTCTTTTTCGTATCCAAAAGCCTTTCCTTCAAAAACTGTTCCGTTTTCTAATATTAATTTGCATTTCATATTGGATTTACCCCCTACGCATTTTCTATTTCTCTTACTATACTTTCAGCTGCTTCTTTAGGATTTTCAGCCTGTGTTATAGGTCTACCTACAACTATATATTTAGCTCCTCTTCTTATTGCATCTGAAGGAGTTACTACTCTTTTCTGATCCCCTACTTCTGCTGTTGCAGGTCTTATACCAGGGCAAACTGTAACAAAATCATCTCCACATATTTCAACTATCTTATCTACTTCTCTAGCTGAACAAACAACACCGTCTATTCCAGCCTTCTGAGCTAATTTTGCTCTCTTTATAACTAATTCTTCAGCAGTCATACTGCATCCGATATCCTGAAGGTCTTCGTTGCTTAATGAAGTAAGCACTGTTACACCTACTATTAGAGGTTTTTCTATATTTAATCTTTCAGCTTCTTCTTTAGCTATTTCAGCACACTGTCTCATTCCTTCCATATCAGAAACGTGTATTGTCATTAGCCAAACATTATCTCTAACTGCTGCTTTTACCGCACTTTTCATAGTATTTGGTATATCGTGGAATTTTAAATCTAGGAATACTTTTTTCCCTTTTTCTTTTAAATAATCAAGAGTTTTACCTCTTGTAGCAACGTACTGTTCTAGACCAACTTTGAATATATCAACACTATCTTCTAGTTTGTCTATCATTTCTTTTGCTTTTTCGAAATTGTCAGTGTCAATCGCCACTATCAGTTTTTCTTTCCCATTAACCATATCTATTATTCTCCTCTTCATTAGTTTTAACAAAGCCTCGTAATACACAAAAAATCCTTACACCACAAAAAAGAGGCATAAGGATTTTATCTTTCCATAACAAAAAAACGCTATGAGATATCTTTCCCAGTCTCTCTGGACTAGCTTAAAAGACTTTATCATAAATATTTTTATTTCTTCTAATTTAATTATTTTAGTATTTATACCATTATAACCATTTAAGAGTTTATATGTCAATAACTTATTAATCCTCTTCTTCAATTAAGGTTTTTATTTTTTATGAAAAGTACATTACTCTTATATTATACATCGTTTTCCAATTAATTTGGATATTATTATGTTATTTATGGTAATTATTCCTATAAAATTTCTAATTTTACTCTTCATCATCTAAGTCATCAGCAACATAATTTCTTGGTTCAGCTGATATAAAGTACTCTCTTCCACCAATTCTATTTCTTAAATTCATATCCTTGTAGACAACAGTCATTCCTCTTTCTCTACAAGCTAAATCAAAATGCTTTAGAGCAATTCCCATACTTATCTTACTCATATCTCTAAGAACTGCCTTTTTAGGAACTTTTTCAAAGAAATGAATTCCCTTTTTATCTCTTAGTACATACCAAGGCTGTGTATTTTTAACAGATGGTGCACGTCTTACAAGCTCCATAACATCTTCCCATTCGCCTTTCATACCTTTAGATATCTTAGAAATATCTTTTCTATCTGGTATTGCAAATCTAGTTCTAAATAGAGGCTCAGATTTTATAGGCATACCAAATGCAATTATTATACATGGATCTCCTATACTTTCATCTAATTCTGCATTTTTTATCATCTCAGCTACTTCAAAACCTTCATCCCTAACAAAATCTCTCTCGTCTTCTTCTGTCTTTAAGCAGTCTAAAATATCCGCTTTTGTAAGATGAGAATCAATCCAACAAGTAGCTATCCCAAGGCTAGTCATAAATAGTACTACCTCTTCCATAGCGTATCCAACATTCTGAAGATGATCCTTACCTCCATCAGATGTAACAACTATATAATGAGGTGCCTTTATCTTACATTCCTTTCCCATAAGGAAGTGAATAAGATGTCCTTTATCTATAACATGAGCTTGAATATTTAAATCTTCATCTATATATGTTATATTATCGCACGCTCTTTTAACATCTTCTATCAAATGATCTTTGAGTTTCTTATTTGAAAAGAACTCAGTTGTTTTTCTATAATAAATGGCTTCACATAATTCCATATTAAAAATTCCTCCTGAAAAAATCAAAAAAACTAATTATTCTATCATATACATTATAATTATTTTTCGTAATTTTGTATATAGCACAACTGAAGAATAACTCTTTTATATATCGCTTAAATTTTCAAAATGATATAATGAAAATATACAAAAATAAATTTGTTGGAGGTATAGAAAAATGAATTTTGAAAGAAATTTAGACAAATACGCTGAACTATCTATAAAAGTTGGAATGAATGTTCAGCCTGGAGAAACTCTTTTAGTTCGCTCACCTATAGATTGCGCTGATTTTGTAAGAAAAGCTGTCAAATATGCATATGAATGTGGTGCAAAACATGTATATGTAGAATGGAGCGACGACGAATGCTCTAAACTAACATATAATATGGCTCCTGACGAATCATTTAATGAATATCCTCAGTGGCAGGCAGATAAATATACTCAGATAGCAAAAGAAGGTGGCTCTTTCTTAACTGTAGTAGCTCAGGACCCAGACCTTCTTAAAGGAGTTGACCCTCAGAGAATAGCAAACTTCCAGAAAGCTTCTGGAAAAGCTCTTAAAGAATGGAGATCTTATACATTAACAGATAGATGTAAATGGAGTATAGTTGCTTGCCCTTCTGTAAACTGGGCTAAAAAAGTATATCCAAATTGCTCTGAAGAAGAAGCAGTAGAAAAACTATGGGAAGGAATCTTCCAGTGTACTAGAGCAGATTTAGAATCTCCTGTAGATGCTTGGAATGAACATATAGCAAACCTTAAAAAGAGAACTGACTTCTTAAACGAATCAGATTTCAAAACATTAAAATACTCATCAGCTAAAACAAATCTTTCAATAGATTTACCAGAGGGACACATTTGGTTAAGTGGAGATGCAAAAGATCCAAATGGCGTATCTTTCGTACCAAATATACCAACAGAAGAAATATACGGAATGCCTCATAAATTTGGCGTAAATGGTACTGTAGCTAGTACAAAACCATTAGTATTTGGTGGTAATGTAATAGATGATTTCACAATAACATTTGAAAACGGTAAAATAGTAGACTTTACAGCTGAAAAAGGATACGAAACTCTTAAAAACCTTATAGAAACTGATGAAGGTTCTCACTACATAGGTGAAGTCGCATTAGTTCCTTATAATTCACCAATATCAAATACAAATACTGTATTCTATACTACTCTATTTGATGAAAATGCATCTTGTCATTTAGCTATCGGTTCTGCTTACAGAAGCTGCATAGAAAATGGAAATGACTTAAAAGAAGAAGAATTAGATAAATTAGGAGTTAATGATAGTTTAACTCACGTAGATTTCATGGTAGGATCTGCAGACATGGACATAACAGGAATAACTAAAGATGGAAAAGAAGTTGCCATATTCAAAAAAGGAAACTGGGCATTTTAGTTAATCAAGGTTTATAATTTATAAAATAGCAAAAATAAAAGGAAGTGCAATCAGTCCTCCAGGCTTCGACGCCTCACACTTTTATATAACACATTTATAAGATGTGAGGCGTCTGTAGATTGTCGGGAGTGATTTGCACTTCCTTTTTATTTCCACATTTTTAAAATTATAACCCTTGATTATCCTAAAATGTTGATAAAATGCGGAAAAGTTATCCACTTTTCTACAAGTTGATACACATTTTGTTTATATCTTTAAGATAAAAATTAAAAATATCTTCTATTCTAGAAAATGTTTCTGTTTTGTGGATATTTATCTATGTTAATTATGTGGATAAGTGGATAACTTTCCCTGCCGTGTTTTGCAATTTATAGATATAATTTAATTAGAAAATTGCTAAATAGTTGGACAACACCGACAATCTGCAAGCGACTCGTAGCATTTAAATGTGTTACATAAAAGTACGAGTCGCTGAAGCCTGGAGAGTTGAACACTATTTAGCAATTTTCTGCTTAAATTAAGAGCATAAATAAAAAACACCGTATGGTTTCGCTAATCCCATACGGTGTTTTTTATTGTTGACGATAGATTGATAAAATATTTCCATCTAAATCACAAATATCCACTCGCTACTTTGGATAATTGAGACTTTTCTCTTGGTTATATTATATACAAAATATACATCTTAGTATACACTAAATCCGAAGATTTTTAAACAGTTTTTTTAATTTTATAATATAATTTTTGCTACTTCGACTGCAGACTTAGCATCTTTTGCGTAAAAATCAGCTCCTATTTCAGATGCATAGTCCTCTGTAAGTACTGCACCACCGACAAAAATCTTAACATTAGGCATTTTTTCTTTCAGCGCTTTTATAGTTTCTTCCATACTTTTTACAGTTGTAGTCATAAGTGCACTAAGTCCTACAAGTTTTATATTTTCTTCAACAGCTTTTTCCACAACTTTATCCACAGGAACATCTCTTCCTAAGTCAATAATTTCATATCCGTAGTTTTCAAGCATTATTTTTACAATATTTTTACCTATATCGTGGATATCCCCTTCAACTGTAGCTAGGATAATCTTTCCTTTTGATACATCTTCTTTTTTATCTCCATTCTTACTGATTAAATTTTCTTTAATAACAGTAAGCGATGCCTTAACAGCTTCTGCAGATTGAATCATCTGTGGAAGGAATATTTCCCCTTTTTCAAATTTTTTCCCAACAACATCAAGTGCAGGAATTAATATCTCATCTAAAATATAATTCTCATCAGTATCATTTAACATCTCTATTGTTTTACTTTTAGCCTCGTCTTTAATTCCTTTTTCAACAAGATCAAATAACGACATCTCTGAAGAACTAGTAGATGATTTTACATCTTTTTTATTGTCTACATCGCTATATCTTTCAACAAATTTTGTACATCCCTTGTCTATATTTCTAATAACCTTGTATGAAGTTATAGCTTCCATCATTCTTTCATTATTAGGATTTATAATGGCTAAATCAAGACCAGCATCTAAAGCTAAAGTTAAAAATGCAGAGTTTACTGCCTGTCTATTTGGAAGTCCAAAAGAAATATTAGACACCCCAAGAGTTGTATGCACTCCTAGTTTTTTAACTTCTTTCATAGCTTTTAAAGTTTCATACGCTGCTTCTTGCTGAGCTGAAACTGTAAGAGATAGACAATCTATGTAAATATCCTCTCTTCTAATTCCAAATTCTTCAGCCCTTTTTATAATTTTCTTAGCAATCTCAACTCTTTCCTCAGCTTTTTCAGGAATTCCTCTCTCATCAAGAGTAAGCCCTACAACACAGGCTCCGTATTTTTTAACTAGAGGAAGAATAGTTTCTAATGACTCATCCTTTCCATTTACTGAGTTTACTATTGTTCTACCATTGCAATATCTAAGCCCAGCCTCTAGAGATTCAACAACTGATGAATCTATCTGAACTGGTGTATCTGTAACAGACTGCACCTCTTTTAAAATATCTACCATAGCTTTTCTTTCATCTATTCCAGGAAGTCCAGTATTTATCTCTAAAATATCTGCCCCGCCATTTACCTGCTCTATAGCAAGTCTAACTGCATAATCAGTATTTCCTGATTTTAAAGCTTCTTTAAATGCTTTTCTCCCAGTTGGATTTATTCTCTCTCCAACAACTCTAGGCTCATCAATTCTCACAACCTTAGATGGAGAACAAACCGCACTTACATATTCATTGTTTTTATCTCCAATTTCTACATTAGATAGATTATCAGAAATCTTCTTTATATATGAAGGATCTGTACCACAACATCCACCTATTATACTAGCTCCTGCCTCGATAAATTTCTTAACACCTTCCCAATACTCATCAGGACCTATATCATAAGTAGCCTGTCCATCGTGCATTGAAGGAAGTCCAGCATTTGCCTGTACCATAACAGGAATTTGTGCAACACTGCAAATCTTCTCAACTATTGGTAATAGCTGCACAGGACCAAGTGAACAGTTTACACCTATTGCGTCTACTCCAAGTCCACCTATAGTATAGACCATACTTTCTGGAAGACATCCTGTAAAACTTCTTCCATCTTCATCAAAAGTCATAGTTGCAAAAACTGGTAAATCAGAATTTTCCTTAGCTGCAAGGACAGCAGCTTTTATCTCAAGTAAATCCATCATTGTTTCAATTACTATAACATCTACTCCAGCTTTTACACCCCGCACAACCTCTCTTTTAAAAATCTCATATGCTCTATCAAAGCTCAAAGTCCCCATTGGCTCAAGCATCTCACCTATTGGACCAATATCTAATGCTACAAATTTTTCCTTATCTGAGCTAGACTCTTCTATTGCCTCTCTTGCTGTTTTAACGGCGTTATCTATTATCATCTCAACAGTATATCCTTCTGGAAGCTTTAGCTCATTACATCCAAAAGTACAAGTAAGAACTGTGTTCGTCCCAGCATCTAAATACTGTCTATGTATATCTCTTAAAATATCTGGATTTTTATATGCAAAAATCTCAGGATTTTCTCCCATTTTTAGTCCATTTCTCTGAAGCATAGTTCCCATTGCTCCATCAAACATTAAAACTTTTCCTGTCTTTAAATAATCTCTAATTTCCATAGCAAGCTCCCCCGCTTTCCCTTCTGTATATACAGTTGTTGTAGTTTGGGCACTCTAAACAACTTTTTTTACCTTTTTTAACTTTATTGTATTTATCAATATCATCATCTTTACTTGAATCATATATTCCAATAATTGCACTAACTGACTTTCTTGGAATCATAAGTCCGCTACTGCTTGTAGTAAGTCCTATTTTTTTCTGAGACTGCAGAATATTCAGAATTTCCTTTCCACACTCTAGTGGTAAGTCACCATATCCTGGACTATATCTCATAGTTATATATTTCCCAGATTTTTTAACTTCTTTTTCAATTATTTCCTGAACATAATCACAAGTCCGCTCTACAAATGTTGTAGCAGCAGAGTCCATTATTATACTTTTTGCAAGGTTTACATATTCAGCTTTTCTAGTTTCCATTTCTACCTTAGTTCCAATAGTGGCTGCAAAGAGAATACATTCATCGCAACCTCTAAGAAGTTTTGAAATATCTTTACTTTTTAAAACTAAATTTGTTCCCTCTACTTCAATTCTATCTTCAAAAAATTTAAGTGGATATCTTTCGTATACCGCTCTAGGAGTTATTATGGATCTAGTTTGCTCAATTGCTAAATCTATCTTCTCTGAAAAACTACTCTCTATCTCTTGGCCTTTATACCGGAGATATCTAAGAACTTCGGCTTTTTCAATAGATATCTCCGTATTTTTTAAATTCTTTACAATGCTCAATAGCTTAATCCTATTCTCCGTATATATTTAAAGAGAATCCTTCATCTAAAGCTTTTTTAGCATATTCTTTTGCACCAAATAGAGATAAATCTCTGTAGTTTCCACATTCTACTGCTGTTGCAGCTGGTATTTCATCTGTAGTTAATACCATTTCAAGAGCTTTTTCTAAACCTTCTTTAACGTATGCAGGTTCAACATCTCCCCACATTATTAGATAATAACCAGTTCTGCATCCCATTGGAGATAAGTCTATTATATCGTCCATAGTTTCTCTTAAATATGTAGCTAAAAGATGTTCTAATCCATGAAGTGCAGCTGTACCAAATGCTTCCACATTAGGCTGTAAAAATCTTAAGTCAAATTTTGTAACTTTGTCTCCGTTTTTACCGTCTAATACGCAACATTTTCTAACATAAGGTGCTTTAACTTTTGTGTGATCTAGTTTGAAGCTTTCTACTTTTTCCATTTCCTAATCCTCCTAAAAAATTTATCTTACAATTAAAAAGCTCTTCTTATCAAATCGACAAGAAGAGCAATCTTTTCATTCTATCTTATCGATGTCAGCAGGACCACCTTTAAATTTAGGTTGGTATCGGGATACGAGCTGACCCTCTGCCCCGATTCTTGATAAGTTTATTAAACTGATTTTTATTATATATTATATCCACTAAAATGTAAAGCAAGTTACATTTCTATTTTATATCTCATTTGTGTTTATCACTTATATTCCAAATTTGAATAAATTATATTTAATTAACTTCGATTCTATGGTATATTTAACTAGCTATATTAAAAAATCGATACGAGGAATGTGATATAAAATGGAAAAAGGAAAATTAGAAAGTTACAATATAGTATTTGCTGGATTTATGGGCGTCGGAAAGACAACTGTATCTTCACATCTTGCAAAATTGTTAAATAGAGAAGTAATTGAAACTGATACATATATAGTAGAAAAAGCTAATATGGATATTCCTTCTATTTTTGATAAATTTGGAGAAAACTACTTCAGAGATTTAGAATCTGAGGCAGTTGCAGAAATTTCTAAAAAACGTGGGGTTATTATATCTTGCGGTGGTGGAGCCGTTATTAGAGAAAAAAATGTTTTAGAATTAAAGGAAAGTGGTATAATAATCAGATTGACGGCTACTCCAAATACAGTACTTGAGAGGGTAAAAAATTCAAAAGAAAGACCTATTCTAAATGGACATATGAACACTGAATTTATCTCAACTTTAATGAAAAAAAGAGACTCTTTCTACTCAAATGCAGCTGATATAACAATATCTACTGACGGAAAAACTGTAGATGAAGTTGCAAAAGAATGTATAGAAAAATCTGTATCATTTATAGAAAGTAAATAATTTTTAGTACAAATCATAAATTAAATTTTAAATAAGAGGACGGTGAAATAATGGCAAAAAATACATTACAAAATCTTTTAAGTAAATCAAGAAAAGCAATTCAGGACTTTAATCTTATACAGGATGGAGATAAGATAGCTATTGGATTATCAGGTGGTAAGGACAGTATGGCACTTCTTCATGTACTTAGTACATATAGAAGATTTTCTCCAGAAAAATTTGAACTAATGGCGATCTGCCTTCAGATGGGTGGCGCTGATAACTCATCACTTCACGAGTTATGTAAGGAATTAAACGTAGAATTCCACGAAATTCCTACAGATATAAAAGAAGTAGTTTTCGATGTTAGACAGGAAAAAAATCCATGCTCTCTTTGTGCAAAGATGAGAAGAGGTGCGTTAAATGACTATGCAGTAAAATTTGGCTGCAACAAAGTTGCACTTGGTCATCATAAAGATGATGCCCTTGAAACATTCCTTATGTCTATGTTCTATGAAGGTAGAGTAAGCACTTTCTCTCCAAAATCATACTTAGATAGAACAGGACTTACAGTTATTAGACCAATGGTTTATGTTGAAGAGTATTTAATCAAGAAAACTGCTGAAGAGATGGATTTCAAGATAGTTAAAAATCCTTGCCCAGCAGATGGTAATACTAAAAGACAGTATATAAAAGAGCTTATAGCTAGACTTCAGGATGAGATGCCTGACTTTAAAAAGAATATGTTTATAGCAATGAATAACCCAGAACAGTGCTTCTTATGGGATAAAGAGAAACTAAAAGATGTTCATTTCAGTAGATAAATAAAAGGGGTATGGAATAACTGCTATCCGCTCCACGGTTCCGACGCATCATAAAACCTTTAAAGGTATGCGTCTCCAAGTGTCGCGGTATATCAGTTATTTCCCTACCCTTTCTGAATCAGTATATTAAAATTAAACTCTTTATTTTAAATAGTATTAAATTTGTTTTCTATTTTTTGAACAAAAATATAAATAAATTATACCTATAGGTGCAATTAGAACAGCACTCGTATATATAAATATGTATTTTACTATCACAAGTATTATGAGAACAAATATATTAATTACAAATCTAACCCCCCCCAAATAATGTATTATATATCCCATTCCAAACTAAATTTGCAAACGGGAATAGTATAAGATTTATAAGCGCTAATGGAAGCTCAAATGCTTCGGATTTTATATAAGAAAAATAAAATAATATACATCCTATAATATAACTTTTTATTAAAAAGGCCATATTAAACTCTAGAAATAAATCTTTTATAACTGTCATAGAGTTTTTAGAAAATTTAATCACTTTTTCCGAATTATTTTGCATAACACCCTCCTTAAATTGAAATATCTATTAATAATATTTTTTATAATTCTTTATGAATTTTCTTTTTTTCGTCATATTTATATACTTTTCCATTATTTTTATTTACAAGGTAATAAACTTGCTTGTTTTCTATAAGCATAGTCCAATATCCTTCACTACTTTTTACTATTTTACATGGTGTATATGGATAATAGTTTTTACGATAATCTTTTATATACTTACTTTTTTCCATAGGAGTCCCTTCATATTCTGTTTTTTCAAATATATAGTCATATTTTTTTAATTTAGATTTTTTATGTAGAATATTTATATACTTTTCCATTCCATCTACAGAAAGTAATGCTATATTTTCTAAAGTTAAATCTTTCTTTTCTAATATCGGAATATATGAAAATCTAATTTCTTTATTTTTTATATGTCCTTTATAACTATTTTCTGATATTAGTACTGGTTGATCTGAATAACAAGATGCCAATATCGCAATTCCCAGTCTTTCATTACTTCCATCTACTATACATATATTATTTATTTTAAAATTTTTTATTATTGCTGCATTTGTCTTGTATCTATCTTCTCCAGCTAATCTCTGTGCATTTACTTTTTCTACTAATGAATTAGATAAAACAGCTTCTCCTCCTATTGCATATACCTTTTTACCTCTTATATCATAATCTAAAGTTTCTCCATCTTTCGAAAGAAGAATTGGCATTTTTCTACATTTTGATTGATATGCTATACTAACAGCATCTGCATCTCCCCTATATGCTCTAGCTATAGCATATTCCTTTACTTTTATCAGTTTATTTATTTCATCCGCTATTTTAATACTAGTTTCAATTCTATCTTTTCCATCTATTCTTTTACATTTGTATCCTGAACGTTCCATATCATTTTGGAATTTATTAGAGATTGCCTTTGTTCCACCAATTATATATACATTTTTCGTATTTTCTTCCCCGTATTCCAATATTTTTTCTATATCTTTATACGATTGTTTTGATTCATTAATTGTAACAATTGCTCCATTAGAAGCCCCTGCAAGCCCATTGGCACAAAGTCCATCAGATGTTAAAGAATCTTCATTTACAACTATAAGAGTATCGTACTGACGCCCTTCTACAGTTCCTATTTCATATTCAGAAATCCATCTCAAATACTCCCTATATGTTCTTGGTGCTCCTTCTGCAAAAGATGTTGGTACTAAGCTTGTTATAGTTATTATACTTGTTATAAGTAAAGCCACTATTCTTTTGAACATAATTAATTTTCCTCCCTTATTTTACTATTTTATTTAAATATAACAGAATTTAAATTATTATTCAAGTTTATATATAAACTAACACTAAAGGCTACTATATTAATAAAAATCATTAATATAATAGCCCTTATAAATTAATCTATTTTTTCTATAGTAACTCCACCTTTTTCTTTTGGGTTATTCATTTTTATTAGGTATTTTCCTTCTGCGCCGTTTACTACTTTGTTAGATATTTTTATTTCTTTAGCTTCATCTCTATTTCCATTTTTGTATACTATTACTTTTGTGTCTTCACCGTTTTTTATTATCATTTCAGCCTGGTCATTTTTTTCTAGTTCCATTATTCCCATAGCCTTTTCTACAATTTTTACTGCAGCTTTAGGCATATTTTCTTCACTAAATACAACATAACCATCTGAGTTACTTTCTTCTTCTCGTTCTATTCTTTCTACTGTAACTTCTCCCACAGCTTTTTCTCCTTCTACAGTAACCTCATATATTCCATCTTCTGGTGCTTTAATTTCAAAATATGATGTCCGTAAATTTTCACCTTCATATAGAGTTTCTCCATCATCTTTTTTCACTATATCCAGATTTAAAGTCCCTCCGTCATTTAAAACATCTACCTCTAGGGAATCCCCTTTTTGCAATTTCAAATCCTGAGAATCAGATCCATTAAACATTTCATACTCTAAAATAAATTCTGATTCATTTCCTGTTCTTTCACCATCAAATTCTACATTACTTTTACAAGCTGTAGCTGAAAATGCAGTTGTCATAATTAATCCAGATATAAGTATTTTTTTCATGTCTAAATCCTTCCTAAAAAATTAACTCTTCCATTGTAATTTAAGTTTCCCTTCTTAATTTATATGATAATACTATACACCTTTGTTTTCAATTAAGGTAATCTTAACTATCTCTTAATTTTTTCTAAAGTTTTTGTATATTAATAACTAAATTATTAATATAGTTTATATATAAAAAAGCAAGAGTAATATCCAAATAATAGGTTATTCTCTTGCTTTTATTTTTTATTCAGTTCTCTCAATAGACTCTACAATAGAGATATTTCTCATCTCCACAAAAGGTAGATAAGAAACCAATGCTCCCAATCCAACATTCATTAAAAATATTCCTACAAATGTAATTGGATTTACCAAGAATTTTGGTGAAATCAAGAATTCTGCCATAGGACTGTATATTCCCCAACATACTATCAGTGCGACAATTACTGAAATCACACCAGAATACAATCCATACATCAATCCTTCAGATAACACAATTTTTCTAAACATCTTATTATCTGCACCAACGGCTCTGATTATTCCAAACTCAGCTCTTCTCGAAACCATGCTATACTTGATATTATTCACTATATTTATAATACTGATTAAGAATAATATCCCTATAATCGCATTTATAAACATTTGCTTGTTTTCTTCCATAGCAGCTAGTGTCATTCTTTCCTCTGTTAAATCAGAAAATACATTTCCACTAGTTCTATTCGCTATAGCAAAGATTTGTTTTGCTACCTTTTCTCTATTTGCATCGTCTTTCATTTCTATATTTACAATCTGTGCATTTTTGTACCCAGAGAATTTTTCAAACTGCTTATTTGATAAAACTAAGTGCACAGAATCTGTATCTGGATAATACGCAGAATAATCCACAAGTTCATTTACAATACCCACAATTTTAAACTCTTTTGTGATATATTTCCCACCTGTGTCAGTCATTTTAAAATATTCCTCACTAGAAATACCATCTTCTCTAAAAGTAACCTTTAATTTATCCCCAATATCTACACCTACTGTGTACTTTCCATTATTCTTTGGAACCATTGCAATGGCTACTTCTTCATTGTTCATCTCTTTTAAATTCACATTCCCTTTAGCCAAAAGTTTATCCAATTTTTTAAGAAGAGTATTATTATATCCATATACACTAGATTTTAAAATCTTATCCCCATTTCCACAATCTACTAACAAGCCACCAAGAACATCTTTATTGTACGGCTCTTTATTTTTCTCTTTAAAATATTCCTTATCTAAAATCTGATTCTCTTTTAAAAACATCCTAGCATATAGACCTCTTATTTCATCGACATTTTCAACACCTTTTATACTTCTAATATCCTCTATATCCTTAGCCGAATATCCTGCATACATAGGTTTTGTCGGTTTCATACTTATCTTGAAATCTGTATTCACCCTTGATACCTCGTCTAGCTTCTTCTGCTGATCTTTCATCAAATCTGAGTAGAATGAAGAAGCTAAAAACATCACACTTCCAAGACACATAGAAATAAGAGTAATTGCAAATCCACTCTTGTTTCTAAGTACATTTTTCATAGCCATCTTTATCTCAATTGGGATAATTTTACTATAAGAAAGGCTATTATTTTTTCTTTTTCTACTCATTTTGTGATTTCTTTTCTTATCCACAGAAGATTTTATATTTCCTCTAATCTCATCAATTGGGGAAATTCTCTTTATTTTCCAAGCCAAAAGAACTACTATAAATACAATTATCAACAGAGATACAACCCCTGCAAATACCATTATTTCAATAGGTACGCTAATTGTCGACAATTCCACAGCAATTTCGGTAAATACATTTCCTGAAACCTTTTTAAGCAATACCGCTACTAAATATCCAACAGCTACACCTATTGGAAGGGAAACTAGCCATATTAAAAGAAGCTCTGTCAAAAGTAATTTGACTATATCTGATAATTTTCCACCTATTGCCCTAATCACACCGTACTCAGAAATTCTCTGTATTATAGATATGTTGAATACTCCGTATACAACTATTGCAAGTACAATAGCTGCTGCAATTGCCGAATAGATTAAGTTATAATCAATTTCTTCAAGCTGCCCCATTGCCTCTAATAGCATCCCATTTATTCCTATATGTTCCTCATCTACTCCTAAAGCATTAGAAATTGTATAAATATTTTTTAAAATATTTTTATCATCCTCAAATCTTACATAAGCATCTGTTTTTTCATTGCTCTTTTTTAAATCTCTATTTAGGAATATTTCCATAATTCCAGAAGATTTTTCTCTGGCTCTGTCCTTCAAAACTCCAGATACTACAAAAGTTTCCTTTTTCTTTCTTCCAAATAAATCTACAGTTACCTTTTGTCCTACTTCTGCTTTTACTTCAAGATTATCTAAAACCCATTTCTCTATAACTACTTCATTTGTCTTTTTAGGAAAATTACCTTTTATAAGCTCAGTATTTTGAAGTTCTAATAGTTCTCTATTTACGCTGACAATATTCATTAAATCATCACTATCAGGAGTAGATGAATCATAGTATGTTAAAAGACCAAGCTTCGATATATTCAGATTATTATTCTTTTTTGATTTAGAACTATCTTTATTTAATCCATTGACCTTAATATTCTCAATATCTTCAACTTGAGTATCATTCAAATCTCCATATCTTACAAAATAACTTCCTAATTCGTATTCAGTCTGTTTGATATTTTGTTCCTTTGCACTAAATGAAAGAGATCCCACTCCAACAATAAGTGCTATCCCAAGAACAATGCCTATCCCTATAGAAATAGACCTATTTTTATATTTTTTAATATAAGATTTCCCTGCCTTAAAATACCACATGAAAAAACCACCTTTCTTCAGATTATTTATTGTCTTTCAATTTCCTCTACTCCAATAATTTAAAGTCATTTCTTACCCTTAAATTATCATCTAAGAAATCTTTAAACAATATAATCTGTTTTAATGGTGGTTTTTACTGTCTAAACAGCAATTGGTATCATAATCCTTACCTTAAAGCTGCTTTCATCATAATCTATTTTCATATCTCCGTTGTACTTTTCTACACAACTTCTTACATTATCTATTCCTATTCCATGAATAGACTTATCTTTTTTACTAGTCAAAATCTTATTTACGTCTTTTTTAATCTCATTTTCCTTTGAATTTTCTACAATTAAAAGACTAAAATTATTTACTATACTATTGCTTATTTTTATATACCTATCGCTATGTTCCACGTGTAAACACGCCTCTATTGCATTATCTAAAAGATTTGATAAAATCGTACAAAAATCTGCCATATCTAGAAAATCATACCTAGAAAAATCTATCTTGCACTCAAAGTTTATACCATACTCATCACACATACTCTTTTTATTCTTCAATATCGAGTCCGATATTATATGACCTGTATTAAACTCATTTCTTACAGATTCATATTTTTTTAGACTACCCTCTATCTTTTGTATATACTCACCTGCTAGTTCAGAGTTTCCAAATTTATACAGCTCATCTATACAAATTATGTGATTTTTTATATCGTGGTACATCTCCCTAACTTTTTGATTTTCCCTACTCGATGCTATGTAGTTCTTTACTTCTTTATCTACACTTTCTCTAAGTATTTTATTTTCGTTCTTTATCTTATAGTCTTTTACTATACTCTTCATTGTCATAATAATGAAAATATCTGATACAAGGATCATAAGTATTATTAAAATTCCATAATATATATGATTACCCACTCCCATTATAACTATTGATATCATTTTAAAAATAGCTATTATGATAAATGTATTTAAAATCAACAGTAATACTATTGGGATACTTATTTTCTCATCATTTTTTCTAGCATTTATAATATACTCATATATAATGACAGAAAAAACAGTTATTAAAATTGATATTACTAATGACTCATAATCAGTTAACCATGTAGCTCTTGTATTTACTACTATTCCATTTTCTACTATTACATTAATATCAACTGCTAAAATATATGAAATTTTTTCAATTAATAATTTTACTATTGCAAAAAATGATATTGTTTTTATGAACAATCTTTTTTTAGGTGTACTGTAGTTAATAATAGCGTAAATCATGTATATAGCTGTATTTATCAAAAATACAAAACTATTTTGATTTAAGTATTCATAAAGTAAATATTGTAATGGAAATGTTATTACAAAAATACTTATCCAACCAAAAGCCTTAGATTTTTTTCTATCCTCGGTTAAATCCATATCAACTTTTAAAATTAGAAAATATATTACAAACTCAAAATAATTGTATATAATCCAAAAATTATGATGTCCTATATTAATCACCCCCACAGGATAATATTATTAACTACTTTATTTCATTACTTTTTCTATATAATCCATTACTCTTTCTTTCAACTCTTTTGTCTTATCTCTACTGATCATAACCTCATTTCCAGCAACTATAGCAGTTCTTCCTTTTATGCTCTCAATCCTATAAATATTTACAATATATCCTCTATGTATCCTAAAGAACATCTCGCTATCTAGTTCTTCCTCCATACTTCCTATACTTTCATACACTCTGTACACATTTTTTTCTGTATGTATAAGAAGGTTTCTTCCATAAGTTTCTACAAAAAGTATACTCTCTGTAGGAACAACCACTGTCTTACCCGTATTCAAATCATTGATGACTATGCTGCTTTCTTTATTCTCATCAATTTCCTCTAAGCATTTACCAAAATGTTTACAAAAATCTTCATATCCTATTGGTTTTAGCAAATATCTAAATGCCTTAACCTCGTATCCATCAGCTAAAAAATCGGGAACTGCTGTGATAAATATTATCTGCAACTTTTTGTTCCACTCTCTAATTTTTCTGGCCACATCCATTCCATTAATACCATCCATTTGAATATCTAAAAGAACTATATCCATATTTTCTCTGTAGCTTTCATCTTTTTCAAATCTCTCTAAAAAACTCTCTCCATTCTCAAATTCTTCTACATTATACTTTTTTTGTTCTAAGAATTTTTCGAGAAACTCCTTTAATTTATCTCTATATATTTTTTCGTCTTCACAAATTGCTATCGAAATCATTTCTATTCCTCAATTCTTCATAGTCTGTTTAATATAATAATATAATAAACAAAACTATCTTGCAAAACATATAAAAATTTAAAGTTAATTTACGCTATAATTTCTTTAAGTAACTTATTATTCAAAATAATAATAAATATGTATACTTAAAAATTATAGAAAAAGTTGCATATTTTTCTACTTTTGTTATACTGAATTAAACCAATGGTTTTATATATCTTAGGAAATTTTAATATTCGAGGTGATTATTATGACTAAAGATTCTAAGAATTTCAAATCGTTGTTTTTAAACATTTATGCTGCTATTTTCCCAATAATTATACTTTTCTTCTCATTCCTTTCTAAGAATGCGTTGGTAAAATATCAGCAAATGGAAGGTAATTCTTATATTTTCGTTGGGTTAGGGTACATGCTTTTCTTAATAGTATTTGTACTAGTTCTAACTACATTTAACAAGGATGTCAGTTTTATATCTGTAATAATAGGCATTCTTTTATCAGTTTTCTTTGCTACACCAAAATTCTTACCAGTTTCATTTATTAATACTTTTTATTCTAATATTTTTTTAGTGTTTAATAATATGATTGTAGCAATAGGAATGTATATAGCATATTTTATAAGTAAAAGAAGAAAATCTATATAGTACATTAATAAGATAATTTACATACAAAAGGACTTTCATTTAAACAATTTGTTTATCTGAAAGTCCTTTTACTTTTTATATTTTTACAGAATAAAAATAATCCCATCTTTGTAATTCTATATTTTTTCCTTTAAATCATTATGCCAACTATATTTAATATATCCATCATTTTGCAGTCTTCCAACCACTATTCCACTAGCTATTCCTATTTTATGTGAAAACCCTTCAATTGCATTTTTACTAAAGTTTCCAGATTTTATAAATAAATCGTAATCATCTTTAGGAATCAATATATCTCTTGCAAAGTCATCCGCTTCCTTTTCATCTTCTTCTGTTGTTCCATTAGTATTATTAATGTGACCTTTTATTATATGCCCCAATTCATGAAAAAGGCTGAACCAAAATATATCTGCATCCTTTCCTCTAGCTGTCATACCTATTATTATTTTTCTTTCATCGTAAAAAGTTGCTCCTTGTAAAAACGATCCCATTAAGTTGGGTAGTATAACTAAAGCTATTCCACATTTACTAAGAACATCTGTAAGAATTTCGCTAGCTTCAGTTGTTTTTTTCAATGTCAAATTCCTTATTTCTTCTATGCTATTTTCTAATTGCTTTATATTTATTGCCTCTATACTTCTATCCCTTGCTTTTATTTTTGCCTTTTGTGCCATAGCTAAAAGACAATAGTCACTCTTTTGAGTTATAGCTGTTCTTCTACATGCTATTTTATTTAATTGTGGATTACTTAAAATAGCAAGATTAGCAACTTCAAAATATTTTCTAAGTTCTATCACTTTTTCTGATTTTTCATCAACTTTTTCTATCCATCCATTCTTTACCATCTCATTATATGGAATTTTTTTAAGTATTTCAAAATCATTATCCATTTGATTTTCTTCTTTTATTTTTTCTATATCTTCTCTATATATTGCTTCAAGATTGTTCCAAAATCTAGCTGGGATCCCTAAAACCATTTCCAATCTCATTGCAACTTCTGGTGTTAGCTTAACATTTCCTCGAATTAAATTACTTATATGTTTTTCAGACATTCCCATTCTAGCTGCAAATTCCTTTTGACTAAGCTCTCTATCTTCTAGCTGTTCTTTAATTGTTGCACCTGGTGGTATAGCTATTGTAGTTTTACTCTTTATTAACATCAAAATTACCTCCCCCATAACAAAATTTAATGATAATCTACTATCTCTTTTATACTTGCTATTTGAATTTCCTCGCCATTCTTCTCAAAAATAAGCCTATATGGATGAACTAAATCAAGCGCATATTCATTCTTTCTATTTCCTTTTAATTTATGACATCTTCCTATTCTATACATAATCATCATTTCAACTGTATCAATTGATTTTAATTCTTTTATTCTTTGATGTATAGTTATTGCCATTTTATTTCCATGCTTTTTTATAGCATAATCAAAATTTGTACAAATTTTCTCTATCCCTTTATTCTTATATTCTACTTTCAATACATCACCCCATTATAATTCTATTGATGTATTTTATATAGTTATTTTCAAGTCAATAATAACATAGTTATAATTAACCTACAAGGTTAATTTTGTAATATTTAACAACTATAAATTACATCTTCAATAATATTATTTCTAAATATCTCTAGCATTATTCAAAATAATATCATTAAAGAATTTTTCATTATCCATATTTTTCCATAAAAAAAGAGGTACCTCGTAGTTTGAGATACCTCATTATTATTTATTTAATTATCTAGTAGCAAATTTTTCAGCTATTTTAACAACTAACTGAGAAGCTTTTACCATTGAGCTAACTACTAATAATTCGTTTTTACTGTGGAAGTTGATTCCACCACCGAATAAGTTAGGGCATGGTAATCCCATTTTAGATAATTTAGATCCATCAGTACCACCTCTTATAGGTATAACTACTGGTTCTACATCTAATTCTTTCATAGCTTCTGTAGCTATGTCAACTATATGCATAACTGGTTCTATTTCATCTCTCATATTGTAGTACTGGTCATGTATTTCTACTGATACTCTACCATTGTATTTTTCAGTTATTTCAGCTATCTGTTTAGCAAAGAATTCTTTTCTTGCTTCGAATTTAGCTTTGTCATGGTCTCTTATTAAGTATATCATTTTAGCTCCATCAACATTTCCGCTTAATTCATTTAAGTGATAGAATCCTTCATATCCTTCAGTAGTTTCTGGTCTTTCATCTTCTGGGAATAATTCCATAACTTTTCCTGCTATGTATAAAGCATTAACCATTTTGTTTTTAGCTGATCCTGGATGAACGTTTTTACCTTTTATAGATACAGTTGCTAAAGCTGCACTGAATGTTTCGAAGTTTAATTCTCCTTCTGCTCCACCATCTAATGTATAAGCATATTTAGCACCGAATTTTTCAACGTCGAATCTATCTGCACCAGTTCCTATTTCTTCATCTGGAGTGAATCCAACTTTTATTTCACCGTGTTTTATTTCTGGATGGTTTACTAAGTATTCCATAGCTGTCATTATTGCTGCTACACCAGCTTTGTCATCCCCACCTAGTAATGTAGTACCATCAGTAACTATTATTTCTTCTCCTACAAATCTTTTTAATTCTGGAGTGTCTTCTACAGTAGTAACTACTCCTAGTTCTTCATTTAGAACTATATCATTTCCATCGTAGTTTTCTATTATTCTAGGGTTTACGTTTGTTCCTGAAACGTCTTCATTAGTATCCATATGAGCTATGAATCCTATTGTGTCAACACCTTCAGTATTTGCTGGTAATGTTGCCATTAGGTAGCAATGTTCGTCTAAAGAAACATCTTGTAATCCTATTTCTTTTAATTCTGCTTCTAATACTCTAGCTAAATCGAACTGTTTTTCAGTTGATGGACAAGTAGTACTTGATGAATCTGAAGTAGTATCGATTTTAACGTATCTTAATAATCTTTCTAAAACTTTTTCTTTCATAATTTTACACCTTCCGTTAAAAAAAATATAAATTTAAGGTTCGCAGATTATCTGTAGAAAACCTTTCTCCTTTAGTATAACAATAAATTCTTAGAAAATCAAACAAAAAAGCTGTTTTTTCCGAAAATTTTTATTATTTTTTTAAGTTTATCATTTCGATTTACTTTTTATTTTTGAAATAATATACATAATTATTAATGATATTAAAAAGAATATTGTATTCATAGTAGATGTAGCAGTCGTCATACTCAAATTATAGTTCTTAAATAAACTCACTAGCGGAGATAACATGAATGTTAAAAAATCCCATAATATATGCACTATTAAAGGAAATATAAAATTTTTTGTCTTTATATAAATAAGACAATACGATATTGATAATATAAATACAGATACCATTCTTGCTATAGAATATCCATGATATAACATAAATAGAATAGAGGATCCAAATATAAATAAATATATATCTTTTTTATTGGATTCATCCTTAACAATATATTTAAAAGTCAAAAATCTGAAAAAAAGTTCTTCTATAAAAATAACAAGAACTACTGAAAATATATACAATAATCCCATATTATCAGTACTAACTTGTGTACTACTTGATAATATATCATTTATAGTGATTGCTTTATCTTTTGCTATAATAAATTCTGCTTGATAAACAATAGTAGATAGTGCAGCTGATAAAAATGATATTATTAAAGCAAAATATATGTTATCAAAAATATTATATTTTATTGTTTTTAAATCAATTTTAATTTCATTATAATCTACTTTCAATATAAACTTACCAGACAATATAATTAATAAACTAAAAATAATACTTCTAATAAATATATTTTGATGCCTATTTAAAATATAAAAAGTTGATAACGATGATATCATAACAGAAAATATCAAAATTAAACCAAGTACTAAAATTTCTTTTATCTTATAAAAATATTTAGTATTCATAATTACCCCCCTATAATACCTCTTTTAAAAAATAGATATACTTATTCATCAAAATCTTTGAAAAATATTATAAACAACGCCCAAATGAATAGTATTAACAACATACTTATCGCACTAAAAATTAATCCCATTTGTTCTGGATTTAAAAATATACCGTTCTTTACTATACTCTGTGGGATAAAATAAATTAACCCAGAAATAACTACTAAAACAACTACCTTAAACTGATTGATTTTGCCCATATAAATCTCTCCTTTTGAATAATATTCACTATTATTTACATACTATTCTAAACAAAAAAAATGAAGTTTCAATATATTTTAAATATTTGTAATTATTCTGTAATCCTTTCTGTATAATTTACAATATCATTACAATCCCCCTAAAATACTTACATTAAAACAAAAAAAATATATAATATAGAAAACAATATTTCTACCCCAAAAAGGAGTGATTATTATGAAAAAATTCCTATCAATCTTACTAATAATCCCACTTATATTTTCATTAGTTGCGTGCTCAAAACAAAACGAAGAACTATCAAAATGGGATTGCTCAGTAGCATGTGCTGAGGAATCCACTGAAAACAACTATGTGGTTACATACAGCGACGAAAAAATTGTATCAAAATCAGGATTATTAACTATCCAAAACAGAAACGACTTTGATATAGCGGTTTCACTACATCAAACTTCTGGTGAAGAAGAAGAAAAAACTGTAGAAATAAAAGCTAACGGAGTAACAATATTACACAACATAGAAAAAAACAAAGAATACACACTTGGCTGCCACGCTGACGTAAAAGAAGGCACAGAAATAAAAATAATGGTATACGACGGAGAAAAGTCCGAGCCATATAAATAGTAATCATACAGGAGATGTCTAATGTTTATGACATCCCTAAATATTATTCTTCAATTTATTTTAAGAAACAATTTAATATCTGCTGTTCTGCTTCCTCTTCAGTTAGACCTAGAGTCATTAATTTTAATATCTGATCTCCAGCTATTTTACCTATTGCAGCTTCGTGAACTAACATAGCATCTGGATGCTCTGCAGATATCTCTGGTATTGAACTTATCTTAGCATTTCCCATAAGTATTGAGTCACACTGAACATGTGCTGAACACTGGTTTTCACCTATTACTCTTGGGTTGAATACCTGAACAGAATTATCCTGTCCAACAGTACGAGATATAACCTGAGCTGAAGAATCTTCTCCCTGAAGAACAACTTCCATATTAGACTCAGCAAACTGGTCGTCATGAGTTAATAGTCTTTCAAGAACAACTATTTTTGCATTTTTACCTAAAGTTGCTTCAAGGTCTCTCTTAGTAGAGTCAACTCCCCTTATCTGAACTGTTTCCATTTCGCAGTATGAATCTTCTTCCATTTCAACTATAGTCACAGGATTTAAGATTCTTTTTCCTCCGCCTTCAGTTCCTTCTCCGTAGTGTTTTTCAGTGTATTTTAATTTTGCTCCTTTTTTAAGAACAAATCTATGTATACCATCATGCTGACTATCATCACAACCACAGTTGTGTATACCACAACCAGCTATTATAGTAACTTCTGCATTTTCGCCTATTATAAAGTCGTTGTATACTTTATCGCTAAATCCAGACTGAGTAACTATTACCGGTATATGAACATCCTCTGGTTTAGAATTTGGTTTTACTATTATATCTATACCTGGTTTATCTGTTTTAGGTATTATATCTACGTCTTTAGTAGATCTTCTTTCTATACCTTCTCCATTTTTTCTTATATTAAATGCCCCAAGAATTGGATTACCCATTCTCATATCGGCAACTTCTTTTAATAAGTCTAAATCCACTCTATCCATTGTAAACCGCCTTTCCCTGTATTTCACATACAGTTCCATTTACCTGGTTTAATATTTCAGGTAATATCTCATCTTTACTTCCACTAGTTTTTATTTTTCCATCTTCTAATACTATTATCTGGTCAGCAAGTTCTAGTATTCTTTCCTGATGAGATATTATTATTATAGTCTGATCTTTTTCTTCGTGCATTTTCTGGAAGCTTTCATTTAATTTACCAAAGCTCCATAAGTCTATACCTGCTTCTGGCTCGTCAAATATAGATACTTTTAAATCTCTTGCAAATAAAGTAGCTATTTCTATTCTCTTCATTTCCCCGCCAGATAAAGAATTATCCACTTCTCTAGTTAGGTATTCTTTTGAACATAGACCAACTGCTGCTAAGTACTGGCAACAATCTTCTTTTGGAAGGTCTCCACCATGAGCTAATTTTAATAAATCTTCTACAGTCATACCTTTTATTCTAGGTGGCTGCTGGAATGCATATCCTATTCCCATTTTTGCTCTTTCTGTTATAGATTTTTCTGTTATATCTTCTCCATCTAAAAGTATCTGTCCTTTTGATGCTCCTGATATACCCATTATAACTTTGGCAAGACTTGACTTGCCTCCACCATTTGGACCAGTTATAACATACAGTTTTCCTTTTTCAAAATTAATGCTTAAATCATCTATTATATTGCGTTCTTCACCATTTTCATCTACAACATTAAAGAACACATTCTTTAACTCTAGCATTCTCGTTCCTCCATTCATAAAATAAACCATCTATTTGGATAAGTTTTTAGTCTTTTTTTAAAAATAATTCTACATTATATATGTTATCAATATTATCTATTTTTATCAACAAAATAGAGTTCAAATAATCAAATTTTTCTTACTAAACATACTTTTTTCCTATATACGAAAAAACGGCTATCAATCAAATCTATAATTCGATAGATAACCGTCTAATTTCTTTATTTTTTCTTCTTTTTTTTCTTACTCTTTTCTTGTTCTCTAATTCTTATAGCTTCTTTATCAGTTTTTGGAGCTCTTGCAGCTTCCTCTTTTTCTCTTTTCTTAACCTTATAATAGAAGTACCCTAAATCTCCCATAATAAGAGCTAAGTATACACACGTAAATATTATAGAGTTTTTATTTAATTCAAAATTATAGCTTTTGTAGAATATAAGAACATACACCGGTAGCGAGAATAAAATTCTCATTGCTGGATTCTCTCTCAAAATTTTTACCCCCTTAAAATCCTCTGAATATTTAAACTCTCCACTACATAGTATATAGCTTTTTTAACATAATATATAGTCCCTTTTTTCTTTATTATTTAATTCCAATTATTTTACTAATTTATTTAAATAAATTTCTAAGCTGTGAAGTCACCGTTACGTTAGATCCTCCACCAACCTGTGAAATTTTTTCTACACTTTTCCCTAATAATGCTGATTTCTGTCCAGTAGATAGATTTTTTCCGGCTAATACTATTGGAGAGTTTTTCTTAGCAGCGAATGCACCTACTGATAATCCATCTATTAATTTATCCTGTCCTTCTGATCCATCTTTAACTACAAAAACATATTCAAAACTAGACTGATTATAGAATTTCTTAATTATTTCAGCATTTGTTTCACTTCTATTTGCACCACTAACTCTTTCTGGGTTTTTTAGAGAAACTTCTACACCCTCTGGAACAGCTGCTTTTCCACCTATTATATAAGTTTTTTCTATTGCTGAGTCAGAAAGAATTTTTTCAGCACCTGGAGTTTCGCCCTTTTTATTAGATAATATTATCGGTATATTTTTCTGTCCTGCTGCTGCACCAAAACTTATTGCGTCTGCAAGTCCACTTACACCATTTACAACAGCTACCTGGTCTATATCTGCTCCTTCTGATTTCATCTCATTTGCTATAGCTACACCAGTTGCATATCTATCGCTTCCCGATATTCTCTCAACAGAAATTCCCATACTTTCTATCTGTGACTGAACATTTTTAGATATTACAGATTCTCCACCAATTATATATACTTTTCCTACACCAAGTCTTTTTAATTCTTCCTTAGTAACATCTTTTAGACTATTTTTTTCTGTTAATAATACTGGTGCATCTTTGTATGCTGCGAGTGGTGTTGCAGCAAGTGCATCTACTATCGCACCACCATTAGAAATTATTGCAGTATTTGCACTGCTCCAACCTCTTTGACTTGTCTTAACTGCTGTTTCATATCTATTAGATCCTATTATATCATTTGGATTTAGATTTTCTTTTGTAACTGCTTTTATAGCAAAATTCATTTTACTACTATTTCCAGAGTTAATATCTACAAACTTGCCATCTGCTAACTTAAAGCTCTCTCCCTTATTAGCATTAGCTTTAAACCAACTTACATTTCCTGTATTTCCATCTGTAAGTATAGTCGCCATTTTATCATTTTGCATTTTTAATACTATTGCACCTTTTCCCGCTGGAACCTGTACAGAGTCTACAGGAACAGTAACATATCCTGTTTCATTTAATGTTCCAGATGCAAGTAATTTTAAGTTGCTATTCTGAGGAACTCCATTTTTAACTTGAGCATAGTATATTTCGTATTTACTTCCTAAAGTTGTATTTCCTATTGTTATACCTTCAATAGTTTCATTATTTCCGTTGAAGTTAAATACGTTTGCTATAACTATGTTTTTTCCTCCCATTTCAACATATCCACCTTTTTCAAGCTGGTATACTTTATTTCCTTTTTTAGCTACATTTTTTATTGAGTAATTATCACCTGCATGAAGAAGTGTTTTATCTTCATAAGATACCCAGAAATATCCTCCCTCTGAGTTATAATTTCCCCAACTATTTTTAACTAGCCAAGCTCCATCGTGTTCAGGTTTAACTTTTCCTGTGAAATTATCTCTACTATAGCTATCATCCCAACCAACTACAGTAACAGCGTGGTTCTGACCTATATTGTAATCTACATAGTAGGCATTTTCATCCTTGCTTGTGTATTCAGAAAAGTTTCCATACCCAGATACTACGCCGCCGTATTTTGATATAGCATTTTTTATATCTGACTGATTATTTTTTATAAATATAGCGTCAGTTACATCGTAATCTATACCTTTTGCAGTATTCATATTTGAAGGTTTTGTGTCATGAGTATTATACTTTAATTCTGATTCAAGCTTTGGTCCGTCACCAGATGTAAAATATCCCATAGATAGAAGATTTGAAGTACCTTCCTGATCTCCAACATTCCATCCATTTGTTCCGCCTTTTGCCCACCATCTCATATGTTCTTCTGATAAATCAGTTTTTCCATATCCGTTTGTGGCAAGATAAGACTCCATCCCTGCAATTCCTGCAAATGCCCAGCAAACCCCTAGATTTTCTTGGTCTTTAACTGCAGTATCTTTTCCTAATTGTCTAGGATCGTAACCTTTTGGAAGATATCTACTTTTTCTAGCTGCATTCCCAGAAACACGAGTTCCATCTACATCAAACGGCATCGGAACTCGCTCTGTATTATCTACTGTCCCATTCTCTGCATCTTCAATATATTCTTTAAACTCTTCGTTTGGCTCTATTTGATTTATAGAAGTGTCTTTGTCATTTATCTTCAATCCAGCATCAGCAAATGCCATCGGAGTAGCACTTATTGCTATTGCAGTTGCTGTAATTACTGACATGGCTTTTTTATTCATAATATCCATCTCCTCCCATATATCTTAAATGTTTATCTTACCAATAATTGTTGTAAATTTAATTAAACAATAATTTATCTTATTTTTCATTATACATTATTTCACAAATCTGTTGGATAACTTTTTTATATATTAACAAAATAGGCATTACTTAAACTTAAATATTTCATAACTGTAATATTTCAATCACTTATAATTCTTGACTTTTAACTATTTTTAAAGTATTATTTGTGAGTATGCGTCTTCAAAAAACTCTTAATTAAAATAGATTTTAAGAAAAATTGCTTTTTTCTTTAGACTTTTTTTAATTTTGTGTTATGAATTTTTTTAGATTTGAAGAGCATAATATAAATATAGAAAGTAATTACTTTATAAATACGATAAATTTACAATGGAGGTGATCGTTATGAAAAAAATATATATAGTTTCTACATATACAGGAACAGTGCTTGCCCATTTAATAAGGACGATCACTAGAAAGCCATATTCACATATTTCTATTTCTCTTGATGATAGTTTGGAAACAATGTACGCTTTTGGAAGAATTAATCCTAAAAATCCCCTAGTAGCTGGATTTGTTGAAGAGGGAATAGATAAAGGTCTTTATGAAATAAAGAAAAACACTATATGTAGAGTGTATTCTTTGGAAATAGACGATGATAAATACGAAAAACTTAAAGCTAATATAAATAAAATTAAATCTGTTAAATCTCTTTATAGCTATGATTTAATCTCTTTAATAGCTATACCACTTGGTTTTGGTAGAAATCCTGAGTTTGGATATGTCTGCTCTACATTTGCAGCAGATATGCTTAGTAAAAGTGGAATTAAGTTATTAAACAAACCATTTTACACTGTTCAGCCAAATGATTTCTACAATCTTAAAGGGTTGACACTTGAGTATGAAGGTTTACTTAGAGATTATAATAAATTTAGAGCTACATATAGCATTGATACAATTTAATTTAAATATAAGATGGTGCTGCTACAAAACATTATTTCTTTTGTGGCAGCACTTTTTTACTAATGACAATTCTTTACAAGTTTTGATAAAACGTATCTTTTCAAATAATTTGTGCTATATTAAAATAAAAAGGTAATTTTTATCAGAGTTAATAAAAGCTAACTTATACTTTGGTAATTATGTTCAGAAGTATATAATCTTTTTATTAGGAGGTTTTTAATGTATAAAAAAATAAATATTATTTTTAAAAATATATATACTGCTTTATTCCCTATTGTAATTTTAGTATTTTCATATATGTACAGAATTGCTCTGGATGCATTTCAAAATATGGAAAGCAACTTCCATATTTTTATAGGAATTGCTTATGCACTTTGTTTCCTATTATTTATATCAATCGTTGTTTTGAGCAATAAATCAATACATATTGTATCAGTTATTATAGGGATATTGTTGGCAATTATTTTATTAATACCATATATTATGCCATTTTCTATTATAAATAGCTCTTATACAACTCCGCTATTGATTTTCAATATGCTATTTGTATGCCTTGCTATTTATATATTTTTCTTTATGATTAGAAAATCTAACTGAGATTTCTAATAGATTATTTTGAGGAGATGCATTAGCTGCAACACCACTTGCAGAAGAATTAAATGCACCAATTCTACTTACTGGTAAAAATAAGCTAAACAGTACTACAAAATCAGAAATAGAAAGACTGGGGGCTCAGAATATCTACCTTATAGGTGGTGAATCTGTATTATCAGATAATTTATCTGCTGAGATTTCTGGAAGAACTTATAGGATTTCAGGTAGTAGTAGAGAAAAAACTGCACTAGCTATAGCAAAAAAGATAAATGAGTTAAACCCTGTAAAGACAATTGCTGTTGTAAATGGAACTACTGGTCTTGCAGATGCTGTTAGTATAGCATCAGTTGCAGCCGAAAAAGATATGGCTATAATCCTTTCAAATCCAAAATCTGGTATTAGTACATCTAAGGATTTTATAAACTCTACAGGTATTGAAAAGTCATATGTTATCGGTGGAGATAAGGCTGTTTCTGATTATGTGATGTCTTCACTTCCTGGAGCAGAAAGAGTAAGTGGATCAAATAGAAATGATACAAATGCTAAGGTAATAGAAAAATTCTACACAAGTAGTAGCTTAAATAATATATATGTAGCGAAAAATGGTTCGGGAAATACTAGTCAACTAATTGATGCCCTTGCTGTAGGTGTACTTGCTGCTAAAAATAGCTCTCCAGTCCTTATAGTTTCTAACAGTTTAAGTGCTAGTCAGAGAAATGTTGTTAGAAGCAAGGAAATCGGCATCGTTACTAGAGTAGGTGGAAACGGAAATGAAAGTGCCTTTGAAGAAGTAAAAGAGCTTCAAGGAATAAAACCTGCAGAATTAAAGCTACCTAGCGAAATGTTATGTTCTTGGTATATAAAATATAGAGCTTCTGACGTTAGCTTTTATAGTTATAAAAAGTCATTAGAATTTAAAGATGGTTATATGATAGATAGCTCAAATAACACTATAAGATATAACGTTGCTAAAATATCTGGAAATGAATACTACTTAGACTTCTATTATCCTGAAGAAATGGGTGGAACTCAAAGAGAAAAATATGTATTAAACGGAAATGCTTTGACATATTACTTTGAATACAATGGAAAATATGTAGAAGATGTTACTCTTTACAGAGGAATAACTCCTCCAGACTATCTTTATAGAGGTTACTACAGAGATGATAATATTTGTATGTCTATAGATAGGGATACTATAAAAATATTTGGAAAAGAATATAATTATGATTTAAGTGCATATAGATATCCTGGATATAACGACTTTATATTTGAATCTAGTGATACTGGAGAAAAACTTTATTTCTACTTCCATCAGTGGGGAAATAAAGTACAAATGGCTTATACATATCTTGATGGATATAATTCATATTCTCCAGAAGATAGTGATTGGAAATCAATTGCGATTTTTGCAACATCACCAACTTCAAGTGAGTTATTATATGAAGTCGATAATTTACTTCCAGGAATGAGATTATAAAATTTTTTTAAATAATATTTCATCTTAAAAAGGTCAAGATTAGTACTAATATATTACTTTTCTTGACCTTTTACAAATTTAATATTAAGTTTAATTTAATTCGAATAAACCACAACCTACTATGGTATTTTCAATACTATAATCTATATCTATATCAAGTATAATTTTTTTCTTATTATGAATTAAATATTTCTTAAACTCTTCCTCTGAATATAAAATTTCTATATCATTAATCTTATAAATATATAATCCATCTTTATTCTTATTTACTATATTCTTTTCAATCTCAAAATCTATATCTTCTATTAATACATCTACTTTTTTTAATTCTAAATATATTTTTTTACCATCTATTGCTAATAAAGCATTATTTATATAGTTATTTCTTAAAATATTTTTGCCTCTTTTCAACTCATTAAAACTTTTAATATCTTCTTTTCTATATGTATTTATATTTCCTATTATTGTATCAACTTCAAAATCAAGATTATTTATTTCATTCAAGAAATTTACTAAATTTCTATTCTCTTCTATTTCTACTTTTGATACATTATTATATAATAAGCTTATAAAAACATTTATTAATTTAAATTCTATTATATCTCTTATCTGTTTATTAAAATAGTCTCCTTTTATAAATTCTTCAATAATATCATAATTTAAGCATATTATTAATTCTCTTTTGATAGATTTTATATCATAATTTAAAGTATCTTTTTTTTCAAATATGTTCAATTTTTCTTCATAACTATTAAAAGTAATTTCTTTGATTTTTTCTGATATTTCTTCATAATTAATTGGATTTTTCTTAACATCATCTACTTTTTTTAATTCATTTTCTTTATATATTTCTAAAATACTGTCTTTTAATAATTCTATTTCTTCTTCAATACATTCCTCATCATTATAAAATAATTTTTTAAATGAACGATATTTCTTTATTAATTCTCCTGATAATATCCTTTTATATATACTTATTTCTTTACCCTTTACTAACTCTTTTATACTTTTAGTAAATTCTTCTTCTAAATAAAATTTTTTTAACGAATAAAATAACATAAATTGATCTATTGCATAATCCATTAAAATACTCTTAGCACCTTCTTTGGGCATTTTTTCCCATGTCTCCAGAATATTATTTATTTTATTTATTGTATTATTGTCCCAATTTATTCTACAGTAATAATTTAAATAATTTGAAATAATTTCGTTGTATTTATTTAGTAAATCACTTAATTTTTCTTTTTCTTCTGCCATAACAAGATATTCAACTTCAATTAAATAATATAAATATATCATTATAGTAATATAATATTCATCACTTAATCTATCGTAATTAGAATAAAAATTTTTTAATTTATCAAGAAAAACATTTGAAAATACATCTAGTTCCATATTATCTATTAATGTCTTTGTATAAATACTTAACCCTCTATACATAATTTCTATTTTACTCTTTGTATTTTCTTCTTTTCTTGTATACTTAATTAGCGTTTCTAAGTGTTCATACATTCTTTTTTTTATATCGTATAACTCTTTTCTACTATATTCTTGCTTATTATTTCTTTTGATTTCATAGTATATTCTACTTGAAAATGATACTACATAAGAATTATTTTTGCATACAATTCTTCCATATTGATATTCAAAATCTAAATTATTATATAAATTTAGTTCTAAACTCATGACTAGATAAAAATATTCTCGCTTTTCTTCTACTAATCTAGCAACTCCCTCAAATAACTCTTTAGATACTTTATCAAAAATATCTAAATATATTTTATTATTTATACTCTCATTCAAATTATTACATTTTTCGTAAATACTATTTAAATAGTTTAACCCTATTAATATATATTCTATATTTTTATTTTCATATAATATTCTTAAAACTTCAGATACTCTATTTTCATATAAATATATATATTTTTGTCTATTATTATCATTTTTATACTCACATATTCTTTCTAAAATTTTTTCAAGTAAATCAAAATCTTCTCTTATTATAACTATTCTATCTGAATAAATAGCATCTCTTATTTCCTCAGTTATTCCTCTAATAAGATCTTCTTTTATTTTTTTATCGTCTACTTTTTCTTTTAAAAAAGTAGACATATAATAATCTTCTATTTCATTTTTTATATATTCTACACCATAAAATATTGTAAATATATCCCAAGACATATTAATAACTATAATAATACTTATAAAAAAAAGACTTATTGTTAAATTGTAGAAGTTTAACGAGTATGATATGTACGAACAGATTATTAAACATAATTCTATGGTAATATTTATTTTATGCTTAAAAATTCTAGGTTTTTCATTCATCAAATAATGGGCTATACTTACTCCATAAACACACTCTTTAAACATACCTCCTAATATTGATATTACAGCTATTCCTAAAGTTGATATTGAAACTTGTGCTGAAAATACATTAGATAATATTGACTCTTTCATACTTTCTTTACCGATTATAATCATGGAAAAATTTTTTACAAAATAATTATTAAAAGCAAAATTGAAATCCAAACCTAATCCAATTCCCAATATCATAATTATTAAAAATAATAATAAATTTTCCCTTTTTATTTTCTTTATAATTTTAAACATCTTGGATAATCTTTTCCTTCCTGTATTACTTCAATTAAAAATAATCTATAAATATATATTATCATATTTTTTAGTTTTTATTTATTCAAGCAATTCATATATTATATATGATATTAAAAATAGAAACTTAAACCTAAAAAAGAGGCCATTGCTTAACTGCAACAGCCTCATTTTATTCCTTATAATATTTTTTCTAAATAAGTAGCAATCCCATCATCTGCTATAGCATCAGTAAACTCATTTGCTACCTCTTTAAGCTCTGGTACTGCATTTCCCATAGCTATACCATGAGCTGCAGTCTGTATCATTTCTATATCATTTCTTCCATCACCAAAAGCATATGAGTCTTTTAATTCTACACCTTCAAGCTCTATAGTTTTTAACAGACCTTCACCTTTAGAATTTTTCACTGGATACATTTCATATACTTCACCTGGATAATTTTTAAAACAGTTAAATTCTCCCTGATCTAATGATTCACAGTATTTGCATCCTTCTTCATCTGCTGGGAACATCTCTATCTTAAATACATCTACCTCATCTATATCAAAATTAAACTCTAAAAAATCTCTAGTTACTCCGTATTCTTTATAGTATTCTAATATTCTAGTAAAATCTTCTTTTAAATAGCTGTATTTTGGTCCCTGTAAACAGTAGTCTATATTTAATCTTTCACAGTTTGAAACTACTTCCTTAACAAGTTCTTTGTCTATTCCACTAAAGAATTTTGTTTCGTCATTTATTAAAACCTGAGCACCATTACCTAATACAAATCCATCAAATCCAAATTCTAATAGTTCTTTATTTAGGAAAGCATATGGTCTACCACTAGATACAAATGCTACATTTCCAGCTTTCTGAAAATCTTTTATAGCTTTTTTTACTCTATCACTTATATCCATAATTCCTATTGTACAATCTATTAACGTACCATCGACGTCAAAAAATGCCGCTTTTTTCATATAACTTCTCCCCTCTTAAAAGTATTTAATCCCTAGCTTATTTCTACCTATGTAAAATACACAAGTCAAACCTTTTCCTAATTTATATAAACTAAAAGCAGCCTGTAAAATACAGACTGCTTTTTATATTAATCAATCATTATCAATCAATTATTATTTGTTTGATTCTTCAACAGCAACTGCTACTGCAACTGTTGCACCAACCATTGGGTTGTTACCCATTCCTATAAGACCCATCATTTCAACGTGAGCTGGAACTGATGAAGATCCTGCGAACTGAGCATCAGAATGCATTCTTCCCATAGTATCTGTCATACCGTAAGAAGCTGGTCCTGCTCCCATGTTGTCTGGGTGAAGAGTTCTACCTGTTCCACCACCTGAAGCAACTGAGAAGTATTTTTTACCCTGTTCTATACATTCTTTTTTGTATGTTCCTGCAACTGGATGCTGGAATCTTGTTGGGTTAGTTGAGTTACCTGTTATAGATACGTCAACACCTTCATGATGCATTATAGCAACACCTTCTCTAACGTCATCTGAACCGTAGCATTTAACTTTAGCTCTATCTCCGTTTGAGAATGGAGTTTCTTTTACTATTGTTAATTCACTTGTGTAGTAGTCAAACTGAGTCTGAACATAAGTGAATCCGTTTATTCTAGATATTATGTAAGCAGCGTCTTTTCCAAGACCGTTTAATATAACTCTTAGAGGTTTTTTTCTAACTTTGTTAGCTTTTTCAGCTATTTTTATAGCACCTTCTGCTGCTGCAAAACTTTCGTGTCCAGCTAGGAATGCAAAACATTCAGTTTCTTCTCTTAATAACATTCCACCTAAGTTACCATGTCCTAAACCAACTTTTCTGTTGTCAGCAACAGAACCTGGTATACAGAATGCCTGAAGTCCTTCACCTATAGCTTCAGCTGCATCTGCTGCTTTTGTGCATCCTTTTTTAAGAGCTATTGCAGCACCTAAAGTGTATGCCCAACCTGCATTTTCGAATGCTATAGCCTGAGTTTCTTTTACTATTTCATATGGATCAAATCCTTTGCTTTTGCAAAGTTCTCTACAATCTTCTAAAGTTCCTAATTCGTATTTTTCTAGAACTGGAGTTATCTGGTTTATTCTTCTTTCATAACTTTCAAATAATGCCATTATTTTCACCTTCCTTATAGATATTATTCGTGTCTTGGGTCTACGTATTTAACAGCGTCGTTAAATCTTCCGTAAGTAGCTTTTGCAGCTTCCATAGCTTCGTTAGCGTCTTTTCCGCCTTTTATCATTTCCATCATTCTTCCTAGGTTAACGAATTCGTATCCTATTATTTCGTCGTTTTCGTCAAGACCTACTCTTGTTACATAACCTTCAGCCATTTCAAGGTATCTTGGTCCTTTAGCTAATGTTCCGTACATAGTACCAACCTGGCTTCTTAGACCTTTTCCTAAATCCTCAAGACCTGCACCTACCGGAAGTCCACCTTCAGAGAAAGCAGTCTGGCTTCTTCCGTATACTATCTGTAAGAATATTTCTCTCATTGCAGTGTTTATAGCATCACATACAAGGTCAGTATTTAATGCTTCTAATATAGTTTTTCCTGGTAATATTTCAGATGCCATAGCTGCTGAATGAGTCATTCCTGAACATCCTATTGTTTCAACTAATGCTTCTTCTATTATACCGTCTTTAACATTTAAAGTTAATTTACAAGCACCCTGCTGTGGAGCACACCAACCTATACCGTGAGTTAATCCACTTATATCAGTTACTTCTTTAACTTTTACCCATTTTCCTTCTTCTGGAATTGGAGCTGGACCGTGGTTTGGTCCTTTTTTTATTGTACACATATTGTTTACTTCTGCTGAATAAATCATAAGACTTCCTCCTTATTTTTAAATTTTTTTATTCAGATAATTATATATTATTTTAACCTATATCATATTTGTTTAAAAAATATCAATAGCTACACTAAAAATTTTTTTGTTTCTTTTTTATCCCCGGCTATGTCTAGTTTTTTAAACGTCTTTCATGATTAATATTATCACAAAATACAGCTTTTAAAAAGCATAATTTTTAACAGAATATTAAAATTTAGCCACTTTTTCGCTTTATTTTTTAGATTTTACCCTCATTATTGAAATCAAAAAACACTCAAAAAAACATCTAACCTTTGAAAATAAAGTTTTCCTATAGCGCTATATTTTTTATATCTATATACTTTTTTACAATAACTCTATTCAAAAATTTTTTTATATTTTTGTAAAAAAAAGATAGCTCCAATTTGGAACTACCTTCTTTTATGTTAGGGTTTATATGAAAAGCAGCATCTATCTTCTACATTTATAATCGATATTTATTTTGATTAGTCTTCATCGCAATCGTCGAAGTCATCTTGGTCGTCGTGATCATGTCTATCATCATCATATTTATCGTCATGGTCATCGTCGTATCTATCATCGTAATCATCACAATCATCTTTATCGTCATATCTATCGTCATCGTACTTGTCATCATAATCGTCTTTATCATCGTATCTATCGTCATCATATTTATCATCATCGTATATTACGTTATTATTTGGTTTGTTTTGGCTATTATTCTGATTACTGTTCTGATTGTTGTTTTGATTACCCTGATTGCTAGAATTGTTATTATTCTGATTTTCCACGTATTCTTTGTCAAAATCAGTTATATTTCCATTTAATGAATCTACTTCTATTTCATATACTTCATTTCCCTTTTTAACTATAGCTTTATACTCTCTATCTCTTTCATCTAAGTATATTTTTTCTATTTTTCCATTAGGTATTTTATTAAGCATTATTTTTTCAGCATCTGCCTGAGATATTGTTTTTCCGCCTTCCTGAGTTGCTGCAAATGATAGTCCACTTATTAATAAAACTCCTGCTAATCCTAATACTAAACTTCTCTTTGTCATTTTCTTTTCCTCCCTTTGCATTTATAGAATATTCTATGTAAGTTTGCTTTCTTTTTTCTTTTCACTATACAATACAGAGGGAGGTTTTATTTTGGGGAAGTTTTTGAGATATTTTTTAAAATTTTTATTTTATTTTTTTATTTTGAAGTTCATACCACCTATTTGGATTATATTTTTCCCATTTAATATACTATTATCCGTGTTTTCAGATACAAGTACTATTCCATCTTCTTTTGCTAAATTTGAACTAGTAAGTGCATCTACAAGAGTTCTTCCATTTGCTATATAAAGTTTACTTTTATTTTTATAAAATCTAGCTATAACTTTTCTATTTGTTTCATATCTATCTTTTCCAGATATTCTTGTTGCTGATAATTCTTTTACTATACTATTATCTACAACAGCTTCTCCACCTATTACATAATACTCTACATCTTTTTTATCTACTTCAATATTTTTCCCATTTGTCAAAATTATTGGTGCTTTATATTTTGCAGCTAGAGGTGATGCTGACATAGCATCTGCCTCACCTTTATATCCATTTACAACAAATACTTTTGAGTACTCTTTTATCTCTCTTGCTACTGCTTTAGATGTTTCTACTCTATCTTTTCCTGCTAATCTTTCAATAGATTTTATATTTTTTATGTTTTTTAATTCAGCTTCAACATTTTCGCTTATAGCGTTATTTCCTCCTATTATATATACTTTATCTACGTTTTTTAGTTTTTCTAAAGTACTCTGAGGAATACTATCTTTTTTAACTAGAAGTATTGGCGCTTTTTCTTTTCCAGATAAACCTGCTGCTGATAGTCCGTCTGACATACTATTTTCTGCATTTACTAATATCGCTTTGTTGTATTTACCTAAGTTAGTAGCTACCTTAGCTGCAGTATCGTATCTATCTTTTCCAACTATCTTTTGACTCTCAAAATTTACCTTCTCATCTTTTACTTCTTTTTCTATTTCTTTATCTTTATCAATCTTATTTTCTTCTTTAGTTCCTTCTTCAAACTTATCCTCATCTATTTCCATATCGTTTGATTTTTTATCTTGATCCTCATTCTGCACTAATTTTATTTCATTTGAATTATTTTCAGAGATAAAATGTCTTTCTATATTTTCTCCATTAGCATATAGATTTATACGATTTTTATTTCCAATTAAATTTGAAATATCTGTAGTACTTATATTTTCGTGGACGTATATATTCAATTCATCATCATTTGAGAATAAGTAGTTATCGGCAAATATCATATTTCCAACTATTCCAGCTGAATACCCTTTTACACCACCACTTATTTTACTTGCTGTATTAGTATTGATAGAAACATCCGCTGTATTGTAGATTTGACCAACTATTCCTCCTACTACTCCTCTATCATGGTTAGATATTACATCTGCACTATTTTTATTCTCTTTTACTGATATTTTACCTATTTTCCGTTCATCTCCATGATTGTTGTAGCTTATCAAACCAATTATTCCACCTGCAAATCTGTCTGCTGTTACAGTAGTACTATTTTTATTAAAAAATACATCTCCGTATGTTGTCTGTATTCCTACTATTCCACCAGATATAACTGAGTTTGACTCTTTTACATTTTCTGGAGATACATTTTCATTTTCAAAAACATTGGCTGATGAAAATCCTACTATCCCACCTGTTACACTTGCTTTTTCATTTTCTTTAATAGCCCCATAAGAGCCAATATTTGCATTGTTTATATTGTTATTTATATCTATATTAGAATCTATATAGTATGCTTTTCCAACTATTCCACCTAATATCGCTTCATTTTGATTTGTATTGACATCTACTTCATTTTTGTTGTTGTAAATATTTCCTGAATTAACCGCCATACCTACAATTGCTGCTCCACTTCCGATTGAAATATTTCCACTTTTTACAGTTACATCATGTACATCACTTTCTCCAAGTGACACACCTACTGCTGTTCCTGTAATAGTCTGTAGGTTTTGTGAACTCTGATCTAAATCTTTTATATCTATATTTACATCTGTGAATACTAAATTCCCAACTTTTGCATTTCTTATCGCTCCAAATAAGCCTAAAGTATTTGAATCAGCATATATATTTTTTAGTCTTAATCCAGAAATTTCGCATCCATTTCCATCAAATTCTCCCTTAAAACTTCTTTCACTTTCAGAAGAATTTTTTCCATTATGTATATCTATTCTAGCCTTTCCTATTGGAGTCCACTCTCCAGAAAGTTCTATTTTTTCTATTTCTTTAGGTATAACTACTTTTTTGCCAGCAAAATCTTTTCCAGAATTTACCATCTTAGCAAATTTTCTAAAATCTGATTCACTCCTTATTTCAAATGATGAACTTTCCTCGTAATCATCACCAAAATCTGAAGTATCCGTTTTGCTTTCTACTATTTCATCGATATTGCCTATTTCCATTGCATTTACTTGAGTTATAGGCACAATAGTCATTCCAAATGCCATAATAACTGCCACTAATTTGTTTTTATTTTTTCTCATATCTCTACCACCTCATCGAATAGTTTTAAATTGTTTTAACTTTTAAAGCTATTAAATTTTTCTACTCCCGGGATTTCCTTTTTATTTAGAGATAACTGCAATTTTCCCTTACAGTCTCTATATTATACACATATACCCTTTGATTGCAATAGTAATCTTAACTAACAAAAACAAATTTGTAACTATTTTTGAAAATAGAAAGAATTTGAATTGAATAAATGGAATTTTCTAAAAAAATAAAAATACAGTCTAAAAGTATATTAGACTGTATTTTTCAATATTTTTATTCGTTCTTATTTAATTTTTAACACTTAATTTTATTAAGTTGAATTTTTATAGATTTTTTTGATTTCTACGTTAATATAAATCTTATTATGCTTTTTTTACAACACTTGATTTTAATTTCATAGCTCCGAATCCATCTATTTTACACTCTATATCGTGTCCATCCGCAGCATCTGGAACTAGTCTTATATTTTTAACTTTAGTTCCTATTTTTATAGAAGAAGAACTTCCTTTAACTTTTAAATCCTTAACAACTGTAACTGAATCTCCGTCGTTTAATACATTTCCGTTTACGTCTTTTATCACGCTTTCATCCACAGTTGTTTCTGGATTCCATTCGTATCCACATTCTGGACAAACTAAAAGACTTCCATCTTCATAAGTGTATTCTGAATTACATTTAGGGCAATTTGGTAAATTTTCCATTTTTTAATTTCCTCCGTTTTTTAATATAGTCTTTTCCATTATACTATACAAACAGGAGTTTTTTAATTAAATTTTTATTATTTATTACAGATTTATTACAAAACAAAAAAAATGATTTTTATATCAAAAAATATTGTATAATCTAGTAAACAATAATACAAAGGAGCTGATAATTATGAAGCTTTTATTAAAAGATATAAACACAAACAAAGATGAAATTCCTGAAAAAAGACTTAGTAGCGTATCTTACAATGCTATTGGCTCACTCCTATTTTTAATATTAATTGTAGCTGATTACTCAAATGATGGTTATTTCTTTGAGAATATATCTTCATTCTTGACTACAAAGATTGTTTACTACACATTTGTAGCTTTGCTTATCATCAATTTGTTAGCATCAGTTCTTAGATTTGTATTTATGAAATTGGGGAAAGATTTTACTTTTGTAAATGATGTTGTATTACTTGTAATAGTATCAGCAATACTTATAGTAAATTTTGTAATAAGTTTAGCTACTAGTGGATTTAATTTCCAGCTTTTTGCAATTTCAGCAGTATTTGTTCTAGTTACAGCTTATTATGTATTCAAAGAAATTAAAAATAATTAAGTATAAAAATATATTGTATAATCTAATAAACAAAAGAATAAAGGGGTTGAGTAATATGAAATTCATTACAAAAGATATAAATAAACCCAAATCAAATATTCCAGATGAAAAGATAGGAGAAGTGCGAACATTAGCATTATTTTCTACAATAATTCTACTGTTATTTTTCTCTGATTTAGCTTATGGTGGTTTTGTGTTAGAAGTATTTTTAACTGCAGATACAATGTCATTTTTCGCATATCCAATTATTGCAGTTATTATCTTAGGATTAATATTTTTAACATGTTTTTCTAGCATTTTAAGATTTATTTTTATGGAGCTGGGAATAAATTTTACGTTTATTAGCTCTGATACATTTAGCGCTTTGTTGGTTCTTTTTTTAGCAATAAATGTTGTATTAGATATAGCTTTAGGAAAAGAAGTTAATTCGTTCTTCTATATATTGGTTGGATCTTTAGTAGTTGCAGCTATTATAAGGATTTTCAAAAATATGAAGTTGAATAAATAGACTATATCTGTTTACAAAGATTCCAAAAAATTAAAAATAGTAAAGATAGATTAGAGGTGATTTTTATGAAAGTTATTATTAAAGATATAAACAATCCTAAATCTGAAATTCCTAAACAAAGAATTTCAGAAATCAAAAATAAAGCTGTTTTCTCTCTTTTACCTATAGCATTATTTGCCTATGGTATATTAAAAAAGAACTCAACTATACAACAGTTTCACATTTTTTTATGACAAAATCTATCTACTATCTGTTTTTAGCATTGCTTTTCATAGTATCAATTTCTGGTATTTTAAGATTTATATTTATGATTTTAGGTAAAAATTTTAGTTTCATAAATGATAATGTATTTATTGCAATATTATCAGTTTTACTATTGATAAATTTTGGTATTAACTTTGTTTACAATGGTTTTAATATGTATCTTTTGATATTCCCTATTTTATTCATAGGAATTTTAATTTATAATCTGATAAAAGATAATATAGGATAAAAATAATTAATTAGAATAAAATATTTTTCACATAAAACATTACATAATTAAAGTGAAAATAGCCTGAAGGTGATTTTATGAAATTTATTATTAAAGACATAAACAATCCTAAATCTGAAATTCCTAATGAAAGAATTTCTGATATTAAATCAGGAGCTTTAATAGCAGTTCTATTATTATTTGTAATCTTTGTTTCTGATTTTTTTAGAGGTGGATTAGAATATTCGCCATCATCATCTTTCTTTGCTACAAAATCTATATACTATACATTTTTAGTATTAATATTTGTATCAATTATTTTTAAATTTTCTAGATTTATATTTATGATGATTGGCAAAGATTTTATTTACATAAATGAATTTGTTTTTACAATTATAATGGCTATCCTATTAGCTATAAATTTTGTTATGTACTTTATCGTTTCAGGATTCGATGCTTTCCTTTTTATTATTTCAAATCTTTTTATAGGAATGACTATTTTCTATCTTCTTAAAGAGGTTAAAGATAAATAACAACAAAAAAGGTGCTGTCACATCGACTTTAGTTGATGTGATAGCACCTTCTTTATCCTTTTGAAAAATAAATATAAAAAGTTACTCTATAATTTATGATACCACTATACTATATTTTTATTCAAAACAAAATTATTATCAAAACCAATATTCCTTCCAAATAGAAAATTTCGGATTATCTTTATTCTGTTTTACTACTTTATATGCTTTTTCAGCTATTTTTAAAGATTTATTACATGATGCACAACAAGGAACATGAGAAATAAATGAATAACCATAAATATATCCTTTTGGATTTATAATATTATATGGTTCTTCAAAACTATTATTTGAAATTAATTCATTTTCATAGTTATCTATTTCTAATTCTCCAATTGATGCTACTTTTCTAGAACAACATAATGGATACCCTAATAAAAGTCCTAGTATAAGGGTATGATTGTATGTTGAATCATCACATTTCATAGTTATCCAAGCTAATAAATATTTTTTTGAAATATACATAAATCCAGATTTACTTATAATATAATGAAATTTATATTTTTTACACCAAGATATTACTTCATTATAACTTTTACTTTCATTAAAAGCTAATCTTAAAGTAAGTTTCTTATTTATCAAAAATAATAAAATATCAACATAATCTGCTGGTTTTAACAAAGTAGGTACATCTTCAAATATTTTTAAATTAAATATTTGCTTCATTTTATTCTTCATTCCTCCAATAATTAATAATCTCTTTCCCTATTCCAATACCTATTTTTTCAAGATTAGAAACTAAATAATTTATTCCTTCCTCCCAATATTCTACAGGATAAAATGAAGGCGATATTCCTAATAATAAATATTTTATTGGCGTTACTTCATTTATTTTTTTTATACCCTCTATTAAATAATCCATTTCTTTCTTCTGCTCATTAATTGAAGGATCATGTCTATCATTATTATTCATCCAATCTGTTGAAGCATTATAACGATTATTAAAATAATCCATATCTATATGTAAAATACATGTAGATTCTGGTTTTATTTTCTTTATGATTTTTTTCCAATCAGATATAGCATAGTATCTATTAAAAGCAGCCCTATCTTTTTTTATACATATTCTTTCACATTTTTCATGAATTATGGAATCTATAAAGGTATCTTTTGTAAAACCATATTCTTCATACTCTAAGTTTTTCTTTATATGTATTATATCTATTTCCTCTATCATATAAGCAAATACTGTTAATATACTTCCTATAGTAATTGCACCTGATTTTATAGCTTTTCTTATCGAATTGCTATCTCTAAAATTGATATCTTCTTTAGTTATTAAATTGTAATAAATTCCTTCCTTATACCCTATAAACGGTGACATCATATCCTTATGATCATCTATATGAATAATAGTAATTGATTTATCGTTAAGTTCATTTTTTTCAATTAAATTTACAAGTGCATAAGTTAACCAATTTTCAGATAAACATAACGCCATATTTTTACTAATACAACAATAGTTAGCTACATCATTTATCGATATTCCTAAATATTTTAATCCTTCAGCAATATCCTCACAGTAAGTATATTGCTTTGCCGAAGTCTTTATCTTATAATACTCATCCATTTCTATGCTTTCAATTTCAAATGCTTCAAAATAATCATATATAAATTCTAATTCTTCATTTTTTTTAGTAGGTAAATTTTTTTTATATATGTCTATAGTATTATTATACATTTTCATCCTCTTCATTTAGAGCACTTTCTACTACATTAGACGCATGGCTAATAAGAGAATATATTTCATTGCAATAAATAGACGGATTATCAAATCTTGTATTTTCATTATATCTATGAGGTAATGATCCCCCTCCACAAATTTCTGAGTAAATACATTTTTTACATTTTGATGGAAGTTTTCCGACACTTAAAAGTTCATTATATTCTTTAACTTTCTCACTATTTAACGCATCTTCTATACTACCTTCATTTACATCAAACCCTATAAATGATGCATTCTCATACGCAACTTTAAGAATATCCGATGTATGATATGTTCCATCAGTTTCTATTGTTAAATAATCTAAGTTTCCTAAACCAAATGCATCTAAAGAACTTTCTTTTCCTAATAAGCTAATTAAAATATGTTCAAAAGTTCTTAATTGAATAGATTGATGATTAAAAAACCATGAATCAAATGCTTTTATTAGCCATTTTGTGTATAGTTCTGGCTGTTTATCTCTTCCTTCTGGTAAATCCATGTATGTACTATCTGGTAACAATAAATCAACATTTTCAATATTTAACTCATCAAAAAAACTTAAAATTTTCTCAGGTTCTGATGTAGGATCTATTACCCCTATAACCCCCTCAAATACACTAGGGTATTTTTTTAAAATATTTATTCCTCTCATAACATCATTAAAAGAGCCTTCTCCATTTTTATATTTTCTATGTTTATCATGTATACATTTATATCCATCTATAGATAAAGATATCCCTATATTCTTCTGTTCACATATCTTTAAAAAAGATTCTGTTAATAATGTACCATTTGTTTGCATTGAATAACTTACTTGTACTTCTTTACCTAAGATAGAGTCTATTATATCAATAAATTCTAAAATTTTATTTTCTCCACAAACTAGTGGTTCTCCTCCATGAAAAATTATATTCAACTTTTTTAATAAATATTTATCTGCATACTCTTTTAAACGTTCAGCAAATTTTATAACAGTTTCTTTTTTAATTATTGCTGGCATATATTTCCATGACATATCTCTATGCTTAAATACATAACAATAATCACAATCTAAATTACAACTTGCTGTAACTCTCAAAAAAAATGTATTTGTTATCATTGATTTACTCCTTTTCTAAAAATTTAATCATATTTTCCTCAGGATATATTTTTTTATGTTCTTTCCATACACCTTCGCAAATAGAAAAATACTTACATCTATTACATCCTTCATATTTACAATGCCCTTCGTCAAATAATTCTAAATAATTAATGTTTCCATCTTTTTTTCCACAATATCCTACAACATCAATATTTCTTTTTTTCAAAAATTCAAATAAATATTCTCTGTTTTTTCCTTCATCTAATACACAGAATGGTATTGCTTCTATATATGGAAAAATTTGGTTTTCTAAGCAATATGTTAATGCTTCATTTATATATTGTTTTGCTTGATTATAACTTGGAACTACTTCACTATCCATACATACTCCTATTGGGTGTGGAAATGTAATATTACATTCTTTAATTCCAAATTTCTCATATACATATTTATAAATATCCTTTAGATGTGTATAATTTTTCTTATTTATAACTGTTTGAATCGCTATTTTTTCTTTTGCTCCACAATTTATTAAATTTTGTATAGCTGCATTAGTTTGTACAAAACTTCCTTTTGAACGTGTAATACTATCATGTATTTCTTCTATATTACTATGTAGTGCAATTAAAAAGAAATCTACTACTTTAGAAGCAAGTTCAGCCATATCTTTTTTATAAAGCATTCTAGCATTTGTTTGCATATCAACAAATGTTATGTAACCTTCTTCTTTCTTCTTATCTATATAAGTCATTATATCAACAAAATCTTTTCTTATACTAATTTCTCCTCCTGTAAGTGTTAATTGTATTTTTCCATATTTATCTATATAAAAATTAATAATACTTTTTATTTCTTCTAATGTTAAATCTTTTTCTGAAAATTTATCAGAAACAACACAATGAATACAATTGTTATTACAAGAAAATCCTACTTTTAAATCAACTTGTTGTGTCATAATTACCTCCATAAAAAATTAAGCCTAGAAAGATATCTTCTTTCCAGACTTAATATATTTAATATAATTTATCCTCTGTTGTGACGGTTATGCATTCTACTATAGCTACATACAACATTTTCACTTTTTTTACCGATAAAACTTTTTTGAAGACGTGCTAAAATAGCATTCTTAGGTTCTGTCATAGATATTAATCTCTCTCTAACATTTTCCTTAGTTCCTAAATTTATAGTTGCTTCCATCTCTTTTTCTCCTTTCTAATCCTATCAAAAAGTGTACTTTTTGATAAGATTAATTTTTACATATTATTTTTTATTTTTTTCTATTTTATATAATAAACACTTTATTTTAATATTGACTTCATTATTTATTCATGTTATCATTTTTTTATAAAATATATCTATTAAAAGGTACACTTTTTGATAGTTATACTGCTATTCATTACAATAAATTCTATATTCTTTTAGTCTACGATAAAAAGTTGTTTCACTAATATTACATTGATTTAATACCTCATTAATTGAGATAATTTTTTTTCCCATTTTTCTATAATTTCTGCAAAATTCTCTGGTAATGGTTTTTTAGGTCTTCCAAATTTTACTCCTTTAGATTTTGCTATTTCAATACCTTCAGCTTGTCTTTGACGTATATTTCTTCGTTCATTTTCTGCTACAAAAGATAAAATTTGTAGTATAATATCATTTAAAAAAGTACCTATTAAATTTTTTTCATATCTTGTATCTAGAAGTGGCATATCTATAACCACAATATCAATATTTTTTTCTTTCGTTAATAAACTCCATTGTTGTAAAATTTCATCATAATTTCGTCCAAGACGATCTATACTCTTTATATAGAGTAAATCACCATTTTTTAATATTTTTAAAAGTTTTTTATAGCTAGTTCTTTTAAAATCTTTTCCAGATTGTTTATCTACATATATATTAATATCATCTATTCCAATATCTTTAAATGCCTTTACTTGTCTTGCTTCATTCTGATCTTTGCTACTAATACGTGCATATCCATAAATATTCAAAATATCTCCTCCTTGTGTAATAATTCATATTAAATTATTTTAGATATATCTTTTATATATTATATTTTCATTAATGTTGTAAAACTAAATTCAAAATATTTTGTTAAATAAAGTTTGTCTAACAAAAAATAAAAAACTGCTATAAATGATAAATTTACGACAGTTTTTTATTTTCTATTTATGATACGGTTCATTATTGTTTATTCTATACGCTCTATACACCTGCTCCAAAAGAATCAGTCTCATAAGCTGGTGTGGGAATGTCATCTTAGAAAAAGATAACTTATAATCTGCTCTATCAAGCACCTCATCAGAAAGCCCAAGTGATCCACCTATTACAAAAGTAATATTGCTATTTCCTCTAACTGCTAAATCACTCATCTTATCGGCAAGTTCCTCAGAAGATAGATTTTTACCATCTATTGCAAGTGCAATAACATAGCTAGTGTCTTTTATCTTAGAAAGTATCTTTTTACCTTCTTTTTCCTTAACCATTATCATCTCTTTTTCACTAAGTTTTTCTGGAGCTTTTTCGTCATCAAGCTCGATTATATCTAGCTTACAGTATTTTGATAATCTCTTTTTAAACTCATCTATCCCTAGCTTTAAATATTTTTCTTTAATCTTTCCTACTCCGATTACATTTATATTCATAGTTCTTACCTTCCTTTTAAATTAAGGATTTACCTTGTACACATCAGAAATATCATTTCTTAAAAGTACATCCAATTTTATATCCTGTCCAACGATAAAATTATTCTGAGTAAGTATTCCCTTTGATGTTTCGTAAGCCAATTCAGGGAAGTTATTCTCCTTACTCAAGTGTGCTAAAAGAATTCTCTCCGTTCCATTCTTTATTAAATCCACACAGAATTTTCCAGCCTCATCATTAGAAAGATGTCCTACCTCAGACATTACCCTTCTCTTTAATGCATAAGAATATGAACCTGCTAAAAGCATATTCTTATCGTAATTAGACTCAAGGACAACTAATTTAGACTTATACAGATTTTTTCTAACATTTTCAGTTATTGTTCCTATATCTGTAGCTATCGACATTTTTTCACTTCCACCCTTTGCACAAAGATTGTAGCCAACAGGATTTGCAGCATCGTGCTCTATTGAAAAAGGTCTTATTATTATATCACCAATAGCATAGTTTTTATCATTTTCAAATACTACCATATTGCTGCTCTCTATCTTTCCAAGCTTGTCCTTCATAGCTCTCCATGTTTCCACATTTGCAAATATAGGTATATTAAATTTTCTTGAAACTATTCCTGCTCCACGAATATGATCTATATGCTCATGTGTGATAAATATTCCTTTTAGGTTATCTGGATTTTCTCCAATATCCTTTATCCCATCCGTTATTCTCTTTCCACTAAGTCCTGCATCTATTAAAATATTTGTATCTTTATATCCAACAAAATGACAGTTACCACAACTTCCGCTGCCAACTGAACAATATTTTATCATTTACTCACCTCTCATCTTTTTCCACGCCTATCTATTATACCAATTTTACAACTTTTTTGCTCGATTGTTTTGCTTTTTATTTATACCCATTTTTGAAAAAATTTATCCCTTATATTTTAATCCGTTTGATATCTATACATAATACCACCTTTAGCCTACAAATGATATAATTAATAGAGAACAATTAATTTTTTAAGGAGATAATTATGCTTAATATTTCAATATGTGAGGATGAAAAAATCCAAGCTGACGAACTAGAAAAAATGATTAAAGAAAAATTAAATAGCATAAATATAGATTACTCTATCCAAAAATTTTCATCTGGAGAAGAACTTCTAAGCGATTATAAAGATCCAGATATTATTTTCTTAGATATAAAAATGAGTAAATTATCTGGAATGGATACTGCTAGAAAAATTCGTGAAATCGATAAAAATGTAGAGATAATTTTTACTACTGCACTTCAAGAATATGTATTTGAAGCTTATGAAGTCAGAGCTTTTAGATACCTTCTAAAGCCAATAGATAAAAATCTATTATTTAATTATCTTGAACTATGTATAAATGAGTTAAATAGCAGAAATAAAAAAATCTGCCTAAAAAATAAATCGGATATGATAGTTTTAAATACAGATGATATTTTGTACGTCGAGGTTATTAGAAAAGAGATTACTATATACACAGAAACAGAAAACTATTCGATAAAGATGAGTCTAAAAAGCCTAGAGGATATGTTAAACGGAAAGAATTTCTTCAAATGTCACAATAGTTATCTTGTAAATTTAGATAAGGTCAACCATATAGACCAACATTTTGTAACTATCAAGGATTTCAAAATTCCTATTAGTAGACCTAAGTACAAAGAGTTTAAAATTGCTTTAGCCTCTCATCTTGGAGATTTCCTATGCTAAAAACATTAACAATTCTTCAAGTGATAAGTCTTTTTTCATTTGTTATCGATGTATTTCTACAAAAGAAGGTATACGACTCTCTTTCTTCAAAGAGATTGAACTTATACTATCTTCCCTTTGTAATAACCGTAGTTGTAATATCAACTAGTTTTTATTTAGGTATAAAACCAAGTGTAATATTTGTGGTTATAGCTGCTCTTTCATTCATATTCTCTAGTATAGAATATGATATTAAACCATTAAAAAGTCTTTTAATCTCTGCTCTATATTGGGCTTTTTTAATGATTACATATTACATAGGGTTTAAAATTACAGATAGTATTTACGGTTTCATGTTTTTTGAAGGAGTAATAAGCCAAAATAATTACCAGTATATTTCTATATTGGTTGAAAAAATTATCCTAATTCTATGCTTTTATATATACATTTTTCTATCATATAAGTATCTGTATAAAAACAAAGGCTCTTGGAAAAAATACATAAACTATCTTGTAGTTCCAGTAGCTACTAACACAGTTTATTTTTTCATTTTGGCTAATGTAATGAATGAATTAAGGAGCAAAAATTCTTTGGGTAATTCCAATATTTTTATTTTAACTTTGCTTTTGATAGTTGTAGCTAATTTTTCAGTTTTACTTGTAATATTCTTTAATTCTAAGAACAAAAAACAGGACTTTTATATGGATATGCTGCATAAGAATCAAGAAAAATCTCGTGAATTGTACCACGATATGAAAAATCATATAATCTGTATGAAGTATAGCGATGATCATAGGTCTGATGAGTATATAGAAAAAGTAGAGCTACTTTTAGATGAGTATAGCAATAAATTTAATACAGGTAATGTTATTTTAGATACTTTGCTACACGAAAAAAATACTATCTGTCTACAGAATAGGATTAAATTTATCTGTGATATTAACTTCAAAAAATGTGGATTTATCGAGGACGAGGATATTTGTACTATTTTTTCAAACCTTTTAGATAATGCTATCGAGTCATGTTTGAAGATTAAAAACAAAGAAACAAGTATAATTCTTAGGGGAATTGCTATGGATTCTTTGTTTGTCGTGAAACTTACAAATACTACAAACGGAGAGATTAATTCAACAAGAGATGGTCTAGATACCACTAAGAAAAATAAATCTCTGCATGGATTGGGGTTAAAGAGCGTTAAGAGGACTTTAGATAAATACGACGGAGAGCTTGTTATTGAATATGATAAAGATGTGTTCTCTGCTAAAATTCTAATTCCTATACCGTAATATAAATTATCCTAAAAATATATATTAATATTATAATATAT
>SAMEA3387476__coassemble_1078_pt1 | contig 57460 bp, 52 predicted proteins | sample SAMEA3387476__metabat2_low_PE_029 | metagenome-assembled genome bin SAMEA3387476 (sample SAMEA3387476) | Felis catus | biome: Faeces | place: United Kingdom | collected 2012
TTACTATTGTACACAAGTTTTCCACAGTTTTAAATTATTATAATTTCCTTAAGAATAAAAAAAGACTGCCACAAAATATTGTGACAGCCAGTCTATTTAGTCATCTCTATTGTTTGCTATTAGTAATAGTCTTGCAAGTTGTAGTATTGCAGTTAATGCCGCAGCAACATAAGTCATAGCAGCTGCAGATAATACTTTTCTACTATCTCTTGCTTCTCCGCTATCCACAATACCTAAATCCTGTAGCTGAACTAATGCTCTACTTGATGCATTAAACTCTACTGGAAGTGTTATTAACTGGAAAATTACTGTTGCAGAGAACATTAATATCCCAAGCTGTAACATTGTATTATTTCCTGAGAAGAATAAACCTACAAATATAAGTATCCAAGATAAACTAGATGCAAAGTTTACAACAGGAACTATTGCCCCTCTTATTGTAAGTGGTGCATATCCATAAGCGTGCTGTAGTGCATGGCCACATTCATGTGCTGCAACAGCAACAGAAGTTATAGAAGTGCCGTAGTATACTTCTTCTGATAATCTAAGTACTTTTCTTCTTGGATCGTAATGGTCAGTTAAAGTCCCTCTTATTGGAACTATTCTAACATCTCTTATTCCATTAGCTGCTAAAATTCTCTCAGCAGTCTGCTGTCCATTATATCCACTACGAGATTTTATTCTAAAAAATCTATTTGTAGTTGATGATACTTTAAACTGTGCGTACATTGTAAATAGTATCGCAGGTATTAAAATCATCATTGTTGGGTCATAAAACATACCCATTCCATAATATGGCATCATTTTAAAATCACCTTCCTATTCCCCTTTAAAAAACGATACAGCTTCTCTTACCATATCCATATTTACCCTAGTGTCAAAGCAAGGTCCATTAGGTCTTTCATTGTAGACACCAAGTACTGGAATTCCCTTAACATCAATAATTCCTTCAGTTAAATCTCTCTCACAAGCAACTGCAATTACAGCTTTTGGTCTATTTTCTATTATGACCTTTCTCGCTAAAGTACCCCCTGTTGCTATAAATACGTGTACGTCTTCATCATCACCTAACTTTGCAAGATCTGATACATTACATAGCCCACATCTAGCACAGTTTTCTATTGTAGAAGTAACTCTGAATTTACATGTATGTTGCTGTAAACAGTGAGGTAATAGCACTAGTATATCCTTACCCTTTAAAGAATATTTTCCAGTTCTGACATAGCTATTATTTAACTTAATAAAAACTCTTCTAATTCCACTCTTAGACATACCAGCTAATTCTGAAATAACTACAATTATAGGGTATAGTAATTTTACAATTCTATAATTGATTTTCATTAAGCTTGGACTAACTTTTTTATCATTTAAAACTTTTTTAGTTATAATTGCAGAGAATAAGAATATAATCGCAATTATAGACATAAGAGCTATACTTATATATATTATTAAAGTTGGTGTTCCAGCTACTAAAAAATCACCTATCAAAGTTATTGCAAGTAGCACAGAAAATAAAATAGCTATACTTATTGAATACTTCTTCATATCTGACATGATATCACCTATGAAAGAACAGCTCCAGTTTCTATACTGTTACCTTTTATATATTCAGATACAGGCATTCTCTTTTTATTTGGCATCTGCATTTCTTTTATTAAAATTACGCCATCACCTGTACTTACTTTTATCCCCATTTTATCTGTACCTAGTATAGTACCAGGCTCTTTATTGCTAGTTTCGTTTAATACTTCTGTTTTCCAAATTTTCATCTTTCCTTCATTGTATATAGCATAAGCACTTGGCCAAGGATTAACTCCTCTAACTAGATTGTGTATCTCTCTTGAAGTTTTGCTAAAATCTACATGTCCTAATTCTTTATCCATTGTAGGCGCATAAGTAAATTCTGCGTGATTCTGCTGAGTTCTTGGAGCTTTTCCTTCTGCTATTAAATCAACAGTTTCTTTTAATACCTCTGCTCCTTCAACCATCATTATGTCGTGAAGTTCACCTGCAGTTATCTGATCATCTAACTTAAATTCTCTTGTCAGTATCATATCTCCAGTGTCTAATCCTTCATCCATGTACATTGTAGTAACACCAGTTTTTTCTTCACCGTTTATTATTACCCAGTTTATTGGCGCTGCTCCTCTGTATTTTGGAAGTAAAGATACGTGTACATTTACACATCCAAATTTTGGTACTTCTAGTATTTCTTTTGGAAGTATCTGTCCAAATGCTACAACTACTATTAAATCTGGATTTATTTCTTTTATAGTTTGAACAAATTCTTCATCTCTTGCTCTAACTGGCTGATACACTGGTATATCGTGCTCAACAGCTAATTCTTTTACTGGTGGCATTGCCAGTTTTTTACCTCTGCCCTTTGGTTTATCAGGCTGAGTAACTACAGCTAGTATATCATGCTTTTCGTCTATTAATTTCTGTAAGCATGGAACAGCTATATCTGGAGTCCCCATAAATACAACTTTCATCTACATTCATCCTACTTTCTCGTTTACTATTTTCTAATCTATCAATTATTTTTCTATTCTATCAACGAATAATATTCCGTCTAAATGGTCTAACTCGTGGCAGAAAGCTCTAGCTAATAATTCTTCCCCTGCTAATTCAAATTCTTTACCATGTCTGTCCTGAGCTTTTACTTTTACAAAGTATGGTCTAGTAACAGGTTCGTTTATATTATCTACACTTAAACAACCTTCTATATCTGTCTGTTCTCCAGCAGTTTCTATTATTTCTGGGTTTATTAATTCTATAAGCCCTTCACCAATATCTATAACAACTGCTCTTTTTAACATACCAACCTGAGGTGCAGCAAGACCTACACCATCTGCTTCGTACATAGTGTCAGCCATATCATCTAATAACTGTCCTAATTTTTCATCGAATTTTGTAACCGGTTTACATTTTTTTCTTAATACTGGTTCACCCATTTTTGTAACTCTTCTTAAAGCCATTTTTCTTCCTCCTAATGGCAGTCTTTTCCTGCCGTTATTTTATAAATCTTAATAATTTTAATTTTTTATTTTAAAGTACGCTGTTTGGATTAACCGAGATAGAAATATTTATTCCCTTGTCAAATACAACATCTCGTTTTGTTATGCATACATATTTAATTATACCCTTTAAAAGATTAATTTCAACACCATCATCCTTAAATAATATCTGCCATCTATAGTTTTTATTTATCCTAGAAATAGCACAAGGATTTGGCCCTAATATAAAGCTTAAATCCTCAATTCCTCTTCCTTTAAATAAATATCTTAAAGAATTGTACATTGAGTATGCGTTTTTTTCTACTAATTTTTCATTTTCTCCACTTATAACAACACTTATCATATTATTAAATGGTGGGTATTCAAAAGTTTCTCTGATTTTAATTTCATTTTCATAAAACTTCTCAAAATCATAATCCATCGCACATCTTATCGCATAATGATCTGTGTTATAAGTCTGTAGCACAACTTCTCCTTCTTTATCAGCTCTACCTGCTCTTCCTGCAACCTGTGTAATCAACTGGAATGTTGTTTCAAAACTTTTAAAATCAGGGAAGTTTAACATCATATCCGCCGAAATTATTCCTACAAGTGTAACATCAGAAAAATCTAGTCCTTTAGAGATCATCTGAGTTCCTATCAAAACATCGGCCTCTTTATTTCTAAATTTCTCTAAAATTTCTTCAGTAGCTCCCTTTCTAGCTGTAGTATCCTTGTCCATTCTAAGCACCTTAATACCAGGAATTAAGTGCTTTAGTTCTTCCTCAATTCTCTGAGTTCCAGTTCCAAATGGTCTTAAATAACTACTACCACATTCTGGACACTCTTGTGGAACCTGCTTTTCGTATCCACAGTAGTGGCATCTAGCAGAATTACTTCTTTTATGATATGTAAGAGAAATATCACAGTTTTCACATTTCATAACATAACCACAACTTCTACAAGATACAAAGTTTGCATATCCTCTTCTATTTAAGAATAAAATCGTCTGATTTTTTTCTGCAGTATTTTTCTTTATCTTATCTATCAAAACAGAACTGAATATACTCTTATTTCCCATACCCAGCTCTTCTTTCATATCCACAACCTCTATTTTAGGCAGCGGTTTAGAATTTGCTCTTTTATCTATCTTTAATAGTTTATATTCTCCATTTTTCGCTTTATAGTATTCCTCTACTGAAGGTGTCGCCGAACCCATAACCAAAGTTACATTATTCTTAAAAGACATATATCTCGCAACCTCAAGTGCACTAAACTTAGGATTCATTTCTGATTTGTACGAAGCCTCGTGGAATTCGTCGATTATTACAACTCCCAAGCTTCTAAATGGTGCAAATAGAGCTGATCTTGCTCCAATAAGTATTCTTATCTCGCCTTTTTTAACAGCTCTAAAAACATCGTGCTTTTCTCCTTCAGATAGCTGACTGTGGAAAACTCCTACTATATCGCCAAATCTATTCTTTATTCTAGCAACGGTCTGAGGTGTAAGAGAAATCTCTGGGACTAGTATTATACTATCCAATCCTTGAGATAATGCGTATTCTACTATATCCATATATACCTCTGTCTTACCACTTCCTGTTACTCCATGAAGTATGTACGGCTTTTTGTCCTCTTCAAACATCTCATTTTTTATAATATCAGCAACCTCTTTCTGTTGCTCATTTAGCTCTATTTTCTTTGATTCAGCACCATATCTGGATTCAGGCTTTCTATAATATGCCTTCATTGTAAAATCAACTAAACCTCTATCTTTCAACGAATTTATACTCTGCTTAGAAACCTTTAAAATCTCAACAATATCATTTATCTCAGCTTCCTCATTTAATTTTAAGAACTCTATAATCTCTCGCTGCTTATTTCCAATTCTTATCTTATTCTCAGAAATATACTCCTCTGTATCATCCTCGTCATATCTCAGACTTACAAAGCACATATTTTTTTCATTTTTTGTGTTAGTATATTCCCATTTTATATCTACAACACCTTTATTCTTCATTCGGTGTAGTATATTATTAATATTTTCCAAGTATTTTAGCTTTTCTACCTTAATTTTTCCTTTATTTCCCGAAATTTTTACTGCAACTTTTCTCTCGTCATCAGATAGAGAATCTAGCTTTTCTAAATAATCATTTTTTAAAACTGCAACCTTATAATTTTTTAATTTAAGTCCCTTTGGATAAATCATATTTATACATTCCATATATGTGCAAATATATCTATTCTTCATCCAATGAACTAACTCTAGCTGCTCAGGTAAAAATAAAGGCTCCTCATCTAAAATATCTTCAATCTCTTTTATCTTAAATTTTTTGTCTGAATTCTCTTCCTCTAAACCTTTTTCATCTCCAAAATTATTCTTAATCTTAAAGACAAATGCCTCTATAGGCTTATTACCCTTTCCAAAAGGAACTAAAACTCTATGTCCTATTCTAACAATATCCTCTAGAAATTCTGGGATTTTATAAGTGAAGAGATTGTCTGTGTAAACCGTATTACTCCTGACTATAACCTCTGCATACATTCACAAATCCCTCCTAATTCTAAAATATTATGTGAAAAAATAGAGGAGTTACCTCCTCTATTTTCTAATTATTACTGATTTTCTATTATTGCTTTTACCTTATCAAGTATTATATCCGCAACATCTTCTTTGCTCATCTTTGGATAGTCTTCCATATTTCCGTCAGCATCTATTATCTTAACTATATTAGTATCTGTATTAAATCCGGCACCTTCTTTAGTTAAGTCGTTTGCAACAATAAAATCTAAGTTTTTAGATTCTATTTTTCTCTGAGCGTTCTGAAGTAAGTCATTTGTTTCAGCTGCAAATCCAACTAAAACCTTGTCCGCTTTTATTTTACCCATTTCTTTGGCAACGTCTTTAGTTCTAGCTAATTCTATTGAAAGATCTCCATCTTTCTTTTTAACCTTTTTCTTTGAATAATTCTTAGGTTTATAATCCGCAACTGCAGCACTCTGAATAAGTGCATCACAATCTTCAAAATTATCATTTACAGCATTATAAAGACTTTCTGCAGATGAAGTCTGTACAAATTTATGTACTCCTCTAGGTCTATCTAAACTAGTTGGCCCAGATATAAGAGTTACTTCAGCACCTCTCATAATTGCTCTTTTAGCTATTGAATAACCCATCTTTCCAGAAGATCTATTAGTTATATATCTTACTGGGTCTATATCTTCAACTGTAGGTCCTGCTGTAACAGTTATTTTCATACCGTTTAAATCATCGCTTCCAAATAGAGAAACATAAACTTCATGAACTATATCGTCCACATCTGCTAATTTTCCTCTACCTAAATCTCCACAAGCAAGTCTACCAGAAGCTGGCTCTACAAACTTGTATCCGTATCCTTTTAGTTTTTCGATATTATCCTGAACTATAGGATTTTCGTACATATTTGTATTCATAGCAGGTGCTATTATAACTGGTGCTTTTGTAGCCATAACTGTAGTAGTAAGCATATCATCTGCTATACCTCCAGCTATCTTCCCTATCACGTTAGCAGTTGCAGGTACTATTAAAAAAGTATCCGCTTTTTTTGCAAGAGATATATGTTCCACATCCCAAGTCTTTGGTTCTTCAAACATATCTGTTATAGCAAAATTCTGGCTTAATGTCTGGAAAGTCATCGGAGCTACAAACTCACAAGCAGATTTAGTCATTATTACATGAACATTTAAATCTAATTTTTTTAATTTACTAACAATATCACAAGCTTTATATACAGCAATTCCGCCACAAACTCCGATTACTACTGTTTTCTTTTCCATAATATTACTCCTGCTGTTCAGCTATCTGTCTATTCTGTTCTTCCTGATGTAATTTTTCTTTTAATGCTATTTCTTCTTCTGTTAATAATCTGTAAGTTATTTTTCCTTCTGCAACTTCTTTAGTAGCAGTTATAACTGGTTTTTCTTTTTTAGCTGTTTCTACATAAGGTTCAGCTCCGTCAACTAATTCTCTAGCTCTTTTTGCTACTGTCCAAGCTAAGTAGTATCTGTTGTCTATTTTTTCTAATACGTCGTTTATTGATGGTTTTAACATTTTTTATATTCCTCCTCAAATTCTTTAAGTATTGCTTCTTTGTATCTTTCTGTTTTGTTTTTTTCCGCTGCTATTATAGATTCTATATCTTTAGCTGCAGTTTCAACATCTTCATTTATTATGAAATAGTCGTATTCTTTAAGAGTCTGTATCTCTTCATACGCCATGCTGAATCTTTTTTCAATCTGTTCTTCAGTTTCAGTTCCTCTTCCCACTAGTCTTCTCTTTAACTCTTCTAAAGATGGTGGTAATACGAATATTAGCACTGAATCTGGGCACATTTTTTTAACATTTAAAGCACCTATCATTTCTATTTCAAGAAGGACATCCTGACCTTTTTCAAGATTTTCCATTATAGCTGCTTTTGGAGTTCCATAGAAATTGCCGTATCTCTCAGCATATTCAAAAAGATCTCCTTCTTCTATCATTTTTTTAAATTCTTCATGTGTTTTATAGTAGTAATTTACGCCTTCTTTTTCCCCTTCTCTAGGAGCTCTAGTTGTTGCAGATACTGATAATTTTATGTTTTCGTTATTTTTTAATAACTCCTTACATATAGTACCTTTTCCTGCACCTGAAGGTCCTGAAACAACAGTTAGAATCCCTTTTCTATTCATTTTCAAAATCCTCCGCTTAATTTATTTTTAATACAGAATAAATTCTACAAATTATTCTATATTCTGAATCTGTTCTCTTATTTTTTCTAATTCGCTCTTGATTTCAACAACTGTGTTTGTTATTTCTAAATCTGATGATTTTGAACCGATAGTATTAGTTTCTCTGTTCATTTCCTGAATTAAGAAGTCTATTTTTCTACCTATAGAATCATTTCTTTCTATTGTTGTTTTTAACTGAGCTATATGGCTTTTAAATCTAACTATTTCTTCTGTTATATTGCTCTTGTCAGCATATATAGCAACTTCCATAGCTATTCTGTTTTCGTCTATTATCTCAGGGTTATCTAAGAATTCTTTTATTCTTGAAGTTAATTTTTCTTTATACTCAACCACTACTGTTTCAGAGTATTCTTCTATTCTATCTATGTATTCTCTAAGTAATCCGCATCTCATCTTAATGTCTTCTGCAAGTTTCTTACCTTCTATAGTTCTCATTTCAGTAAGTTTTTCCATAGAAGCCTTAACTGCCTGTTCTAACATATTCCAAAGAAGGTCTTCATCGTCCTCTTTTTCTTCTGTTCTAACAACATCTGGGAATTTTGCAATATTCATTATAGATATATCGTCATCCATAGAGTATCTTTCTTTTATCCGAGTTAGTATATTATAGTACTGATCTGCTAACTGTTCATCGAATTTTAAACTTACATCTTCACTACCAGTAAGTTCTAATTTTATAAATACGTCAGCTCTACCTCTTTTAACATAGTCTTTTACTAAATTTCTAACTTTATCCTCTAAAAAAGCTATTTTTCTAGGAAGTCTTATATTTATATCAGAATATTTATGGTTTATTGTTCTACATTCTACTAAAAAATAATAATTGTCGTCCTTATATTCGCCTCTTCCGAAGCCTGTCATACTTATTGCCATCTTTCTAAACCTCCAGATATCCTTCACATATTTTAACAGCTGGTCCTGTCATAAATACTTTCTCACCTATATCAATTTTAACTGTTCCACCTTTTGATGTAACATTCATGCTCTTTTCTGTTTTTTCAAGATAATTGCAGACTACTGCAGCTGCAGTCATTCCTGTTCCACAGCCTAATGTATATCCACATCCTCTTTCCCAAGTGTATACATTTATATTGTACTTGTCTCTCACCTTTACAAAGTTTACATTTGTCTTTTCAGGGAATAAATCGCAATTTTCAATAGCTGGTCCGTATTTTTCTATCATATCTAAATCAAATTCATCTACAAATACTATAGTATGTGGTACGCCCATAAGCATAGATGTCATTGTAAAATCTCTATCTAATATATGTACTTTTTCCTCGATGAATTTTTCTTTATCTGTAGCCATAGGAATATCACTAGTTTTAAATGAACCTTCTCCCATATCTACCTTTATATTTATTACATCTCCTAAGTCTGAAGTATTTATTGTTACATGCTTTATACCTGCTAACGTATCAACATCAAACTCTTTTTCGTTGACCATATGGTTATCATAGACAAATCTGCAAAAACATCTAAGTCCATTTCCACACATAGCAGCCCTTGAACCATCGGAATTGTAATAAACCATTTCTATATCTGCTACATTTGAATTTTTTACAACTAAAAGTCCATCTGCTCCAACAGACATTCTTCTATTACATACCTGTAACGCTAACGAAGAATACTCAGAAGGACTCTTTCCGTCAGTTCTTCCATCTATAGCTATAAAATCATTTCCTATACCATGCAGTTTCCAGAATTTCATATTTTTACACTCCTTATTAAAGTATTTTTACTACCTACTTTTGAGAATAATAAAATTCTGTATAACTTAAGTGGTAGTTTTTATTGACACTTGAAAGTTCCGTATGTGTGTTTCAAATAGTCTTCCTTAACTATATAATTATACACTAAAATTTCATTGTTTCCAAATTATTATTTACATTGACGTTAAACTTTTATTTTAAATATGATTAATTCTATTATTTTTTTAATAAATCTAATTAATTATATTTCATTCCTTCTCACAAATTCTTTCAACTCTTAGAAATACATAACATTAATTTTTCTCTTACTTATTAATATTAGATACTATTATAAATACAGTTAATTATTAATTTCTAAATAAATTTTTTCAGTAGATACTGTTATAAATACGGATTAAAATTTAATTTTAGAATATAAAAAAAGAGACTATTGCAAAATAATGCAAGAGTCCCTTTTATTTATCCTAAAATTAATTCTTTAACTGTATTTATAACAGTATCTACATCTTCTCTACTCACATTCACATGAGTTACAAATCTGTATTCTCCATTTTCCATTCCGCTTATTTTTATTCCTCTATCGTACATTTTCTGAACAAATTCTTTTTCTGGTATAACATCTTCACCCATTGTGAAATACACCATACTTATATCATTAGTATTTTTATTTACTGATATTCCATCTATTTTGTCTAACTCATCTGCTAAATAGTGGCTATTTCTGTGGTCCTCATCTAATCTCTGAGTCATTTCGTCGATAGCTATAAGTCCTGCTGCTGCAAGTATTCCAACCTGACGCATTCCTCCACCCATAAGTTTCTGTTTTCTTCTAGCTTTTTCTATAAATTCTTTGCTTCCTGCTACTATTGATCCAACTGGTGCTCCAAGACCTTTTGATAGACAGAACATAACTGAGTCACAACAAGCAGTTATTTCTTTTACATCTACACCTAATGCTTCTGCTGCATTGAATATTCTAGCTCCGTCTAAATGAACTGGTAAATTGTGTTTTTCTGCTACATCTTTTATAGCTCTTAAATTTTCAACACTTACTACTGTTCCACCTAAGCAAGCGTTTTCAACGCATATAAGTCCAGTTGATGGCTCGTGTATATCATCTCTTCTTATTGCTTTTTCTACTTCTTTAGGATCTAATTCACCTTTTATTCCTGTGTCTAAAGTTCTTAGCTGAACACCAGCTATAACTGCAGGTGCTCCAACTTCATGCACAACTATATGATAATCTCTACCTATTATTATTTCCTGCCCTCTTGTGCAATGAGTGAATAAACAAAGCTGGTTTCCAAATGTTCCACTTGGAACAAATATAGCAGCTTCTTTTCCAACTTTTTCAGCAGCTCTTTTTTCTAATTCATTTAAAGTAGGGTCATCTCTGTATATTGAGTCACCAACTTCTGCTTCTGCCATAGCCTTTCTCATTTTATCTGTAGGCATTGTAACTGTATCACTTCTTAAATCAATAAATCTCATATCATCTATTCCTTTCAGTGTTTAAATTTTACAATTTAATTATATCAAAATATAATGATTTTTCACATATTTTAATATTTTAAAAATAAATTTTAAATATTTTGTGATACTTTTTATTTTATTGGGTATATATCTATCATAAAAAATACTGTAATACATTCTTATACAATATTATTTTCTAAATTTTTTCCTATGAAATTTTTTAGATTTATACTATTTTGTTATAGTTTATTTATAATATTGTGAAATTTAATACTTTTCAAAAAACTATTGAACTTTTATGAAAAAGATTGTATTATAAAGCCATAATATAAAAAAATTATTTTATATATAGGTTAAAACTTTTTTTATAGTTTATGCGAAAGGGGAAACACTATTATGGGATTTTTAAATGGAAAAACAGTAATCGTTACTGGTGGAGGTAGATCTGTATTACGTGATGGAAGATGTGGGTCTATAGGATATGGAATAGTTACAGCATTTGCTAAAGAAGGAGCAAATATAGTAATTACTGGACGTAACGTTAAAAAATTAGAAGACGCTAAAGAAGAAATAGAAAGATTATATGGAGTAAAAGTACTTCCAGTTAGAGCTGATGTAAGTGCAGGCGGTGATAATAAAGCCGTTGTTGATGAAGTTATAAAACAGACAATAGATACTTTTGGTAGAATAGACGTACTTGTAAATAACGCTCAGGCTTCTGCTTCAGGTGTTACTTTAGAAGATCATACAACTGAACAGTTTGACCTAGCAGTTTATTCAGGATTATATGCAACATTCTACTATATGCAGGCTTGTTTACCATACTTAAAAGAAACTAAAGGAAGCGTAATAAACTTCGCATCAGGTGCTGGTTTATTTGGAAACTTTGGACAGTGTGCTTATGCAGCTGCTAAAGAAGGTGTTCGTGGTTTAAGTAGAGTTGCAGCAACAGAATGGGGACAGTTTGGAATAAACGTAAATATAATCTGCCCACTTGCTTGGACTGCACAGCTTGAAAACTTTGAAAAAGCTTATCCAGAAGCATTTAAAGAAAATGTTAAGATGCCACCTGTTGGACACTACGGAGATGCCGAAAAAGAAATCGGACGTGTATGTGTACAGTTAGCTTCACCAGACTTTAAGTATATGAGTGGTGAAACAATAACTCTTGAAGGTGGAATGGGATTAAGACCTTAATTAATTAGAATATCAAAGATGTCGCTCTTTTGAGTGACATCTTTTTTTATGAGAAAAGCAAAGGATAGAAATAATTTTTAGAGGCATCACATTTTGTGTAATCTTTTGTGTTTTGAGAAGTTTTTTATTATACACAAAAGTGATGACATCTCTAAAAATTATTTCTATCCCTTTGCTTGTTGTAAAAAGTAAACCACTCATAAATAGCGACTTTTCTTTTATATATTCTAAACTAATTTAAGGTTTATATGTGAGATAAAGGTATATATGATATAATTAAATGATAAACATTTTTGAGAGGAGAAAAATTATGGCATTAGACGGATTAGTTATCCATTCAATTGCAGATGAGTTAAATTCTCTGCTTAATGGAGCAAAAATCGATAAGATATATCAACCAGAAGAGGACGAGATCCTTCTTCAGATAAGAAACAATAAAGTAAACTACAGACTTGTGCTTAGTGCAAGTGCATCAAATCCAAGAGTTTATTTAGCTGAGGATTACAAGAAAAACAATCCTAAGAAAGCACCTGTTTTCTGTATGCTACTTAGAAAGTACGTACAGGGCGGTGTTATTACAAATATTGAACAAATCGGATTTGAGAGAATTTTAAAGATAAGTGTAGAGTCTTTTGATGAATTAAAAGAAAAGACTATAAAAGATATCTACGTTGAGATAATGGGTAGACATAGTAATATTATCCTTGTACAGAGAAATGAAAATAGGATAGTTGATGCAGCTAAGAGAATTCCTGTGAGTGTGAGTAGGGTTAGACAGATTCTTCCAGGTCAGGATTACAATCTTCCACCAGCACAGGATAAGTTAAATCCACTTGATAGTATTTCTCTTGCTGATTTTTCTAGTAGAATTAAATCTTTTGAAGGCCCTTGCTTCAAATCAATTTACTCAGAATTTTTAGGAATAAGCCCTTCAATAGCTAGAGAAATATGCTTTAGAGCTGGAGTTGAAAAAAGTGAACCTACTTCTTCACTTTCTGATACAGATTTAAAAAATCTATTCAACTCATTTGAAAATTTATTTAAGAATATAAAAGAAGGAAATTATTCTCCTTGTATTATTCTTAACGAGAAAATTGATAAAATAGTAGATTTTGGATGTATTAATATGGATATGTACCACGAATTTACTACAATTCACAAGGAAAGCATATCTGCTGCAATAGAAGATTACTACAAAACTAAGGATATCAAGGATAGGATAAACCAGAGAGCTTCTGTTATGAAGAAAAACATCTCTATAAAACTTGAAAGACTTATCCACAAGCTAGAAAAACTTGAAAAAGAACTTGAAGAATCTGAAAACGCTGAGATTTACAAGATTAAAGGAGAGCTTATTACTTCTTATATATATATGATTGAAAAAGGTATGGAAAGTGTAGATGTTCAGAATTTCTATGATCCAGATTATAAGACTGTTACAATAGCACTTAAAAAGAATTTAACTCCTTCTGAAAATGCTCAGAAGTACTTTAAAAAATACAACAAACTTAAAAACGCAAAAATAGAAATTACAAATCAGATGGCTATGACTAAGGAAGAGATTGAATACCTTGAAAATACTATACTTGGTATAGAAAACTGCGAAAATCTTAAAGAACTTAAAGATATAAGAGAAGAACTTGTTAAAACAGGATATGTAAAATCTCAGAAAAAAATCGGTAAAAAAGAGATACAGCCTTCTACTGCTCCGATGGAATTTAAATCATCTGAAGGATATCAGATTTTAGTAGGTAAAAATAATAGACAGAACGATTACCTTACTCTAAGACTTGCAGATAACGACGATATTTGGATGCATACTAAGGATATACCAGGTTCTCATGTTATTGTTAAATGTGCAGGCCATGAGCCTTCTGACCAGACATTATTTGAAGCTGCTGTTTTAGCTGCTTATTATAGCAAGGCTAGAATGTCAGCAAAGGTGCCAGTAGATTATACTAAAAGAAAAAATGTTAAAAAGCCAAGCGGTGCAAAACCAGGTATGGTTATATACGAAACTAATAATACTGCATACGTTACACCTACTGAAGAAATCGTTGCACAGCTAAAAATAAAATAAAAAAACTTTTTCATTTTATTAATATTTTTTTATCAAAATCTATTCACTTTTTTTATTATTGTGCTAAAATTAAAGATGGTAATAAAATTTTATAAATAGCCAGGAGGTAGTTTTGCAATGAAAACTCAGAGATTAAATGCCGTTTTAGAACAGATGAAAAAAGACGGAATACAGCAGATGATAGTAAGTGATCCTTACTCAATATTCTACTTAACAGGATTAATGTTACACACAGGAGAAAGATTATTCGCTCTTTACCTAAATGTAGATGGTAATCACAAATTATTCGTAAATGAATTATTCCCAATAGAAGAAGACCTAGGAGTTGAAAAAGTTATCTTCAAAGATACTGACGATTCTGTAAAAGTTGTTGCTGACAGAGTTGACCACAACGCTGTTATGGGTATAGACAAAAACTGGCCAGCAAGATTCTTATTAGGATTAATGGAACACGGAGCTGGAAGCAAATTCGTTAACGGTTCTTACATAATAGACAGATTAAGAATGTGCAAAGACGAAGAAGAAAAAGAATTAATGAGAAAAGCTTCTCAGTTAAATGATAAAGCAGTTGAAAGACTTCAGAAAGAAATAACAGCTGATTTAACTGAAAAACAGTTAGTTACAGTTCTTAAAGGAATATACGAAGATCTTGGTGCTGATGGATTATCATTCGATCCAATAATAGGATTCGCTGCTAATGGTGCTAACCCACACGGTGAACCAGGAGACAGATACGTTAAAGAAGGAGACGCTATAATACTTGACCTTGGTTGTATAAAAGACCACTACTGCTCAGATATGACAAGAACAGTATTCTATAAATCAGTTCCTGAAAAAGGAAAAGAAATATTCGATATAGTTCTTGAAGCTAATAAGAGAGCAATAGAAAAAGTTAAACCAGGTGTAAGATTCTGTGACATAGATGCTGCTGCAAGAGACTACATAACAGAAAAAGGTTACGGAGAATACTTCACTCACAGAACTGGACATTCTATAGGTCTAGAATGCCACGATATGGGAGATGTTTCTGCAGTTAACACTGAAGAATTAAAACCAGGTATGATATTCTCAGTAGAACCAGGTATATATCTACCAGGAGAATTCGGAGTTAGAATAGAAGACCTTATATTAGTAACTGAAGACGGTTACGAAAACTTAAATGCTTACAACAAAGAATTAGTTGTTGTTGGAAACTAATTAGTTATAGTAGACTAATACTAGCCTTACGGAATAACTTAAACAAAAATTTTATTACAATTTAATATCAAAAGAGGTTACTGCATTTGCAATAACCTCTTTTTTATTATCTTATTTTATTTTTATCAACTTTATCTATTTTTTAATCTCACTTTATTTATATTATCGTTATTATCACTTCTTCAATTTTTCTAGCTTCTACTTTTTCAACTTTTATTTTCATACCAAATGCCTCTATTTCAAATTTTTCTCCGTCATTAGGTATTCTTTGTATCTTTTCTAAAATCAATCCTGAAATTGTATCGTAATCTAAGTCATCTGGAAAATCTATATCAAACTTATCTGATAAATCATCTAAACTAGTACTTCCCTTTATCTTCCAAGTTGTCTCAGAAATCTTAACATCTTCGTCATCACATTCATCGTACTCGTCGTATATATTCCCGACTATCTCTTCAAGTAAGTCCTCCATTGTTATCAGACCTATATTTTCACCATATTCATTTATAACTATGGCTATATGCGTGTTATTTTTCTGCATATTCTTAAATAACAACAATGAACTCATACTATCTGGTATAAAGTACGGTTTTCTTAGATTATCCATTATATTTAATTTATTTTTATTTACAACAACTCCTAAATCATCATCTTCCTTTGCAAAACAATTATAAACTTCTGCAAAGAAGTCTTTAGCATATAGTATCCCTTTTATATCATTGTCATTTTCTCCATAGACAGGATATCTTGAATAGCCTGTTTCATGGATTTTTTCTTCTATCTCACTTAAACTATCATCCTCATAAATCCCGACAACTTCTGATTTATGAGTCATTATTTCTCTTACACTAGAATCAGAGAAATCAAATACATTGTCTATCCATTCTTTTTCATCTGAATTTATTGTACCGCCTGTGTTGCCTATTTCAAGCATCATTCTTATTTCTTCCTCTGTGATAGAGTCCTCTTCTTCGTTTGTATCTATTCTTAACCCTTTTAACACTACGTTTGTAGATAGAGATAAGAATTTTACAGCAGGTTTTACAACAGTAGAAATAGCAGAAACTGGTATACACGCAAATCTAGCCACTTCCATAGGTTTCTGCATGGCTATCCTTTTAGGAACTAGCTCACCTAAAACAAGTGTAAAGTACGATAATATTATCGTTATTAAAATCAATGAAGCTGTGCTCATCATCTCATAAGATAATACTCTTATGTTTAAAGTATTGTATATAAAGTCTGCTAAGTAACCAGAAAGTCCATCCGCAGCAAATGCACTGGCTATAAAGTTTGCAAATGTTATACCTATCTGTATTGTAGATAAGAACTCTGAAGGATCTTCTGATATATCAACTAATTTTTTAGCAATATTATCCCCTTCATCTGCCATTTTCTTTAATTTAATTTTATTTGTCGATATCAGCGCCACCTCTGTCATCGCAAAGAAGGCATTTATCATTATTAAAACTACCTGAAATATTATTTGTTTATACATTTTCTAATCTCCTCGTTATTAAATATTGTTTTTATTTTTATATTTTCTTATTCTTTATCTCTAAATAAAAACTTATACTTAACATACGAGTTTGACTAATTTTTTTCTAATTTTTAAAGCAACTACAGAAAAATAAATAAGGTCTATATATTTATGCTTAGATAAATTTATAGACCTATTCTCCTCGTCACTATCTCCGTTATCCATAATTTCACCTCATAAAATATTGTTGATGAATATTATATTATAACTCGTTTTTTTATTCAATATTGTAAAAATAAATTTAACATTTATTTAATATTTTATGCGTTTATCATTTCTGGAAGCTCTATTGCATTTAATAACACACATCCATCAGAAGTATATGTACCCATAACTGTACCTATTCCACAGAATACAACTTCTTTATAACTCTTTCTTTCTAATATCATATCTCTAACTTTTTCAGCCTTTGCTAAACAATTAGAATGACCTATAAATAATGTTTTATTCTCAGTGTCTGAAGCACCTTCTAAGAATAAATCAACTAATTTTTTCATACTTCCATTTTCACCTCTAGCCTTGTCAAATGGTTTTACTAGACCTTCATTTATTTGTACAAGAGCTTTAAAATTAAATGTATTGATTATACTTCCAGCTAATCTGCTTATTCTTCCACCTTTTATAGCATTTTCTAATGTCTGAAGCACTCCTATAAATTTAGTATTATCTATAAGTTTTTCTACTTCTTCAGCTATTTCATCTATATTTTTACCCATTTCTGCTAACTGAGCTGCATATACAGCAAGTATCCCCTGCCCTATAGATCCACTCATTGTATCCATTACTTTTACTCTATTTGTGTGTTCTTCTTCTTTGTACATATCATTTGCAAGCACTGCACAGTTGTATGTAGCTGACAGTTTTGATGTTAATGTAAGAACTAACACATCGCTGTCGTCTTTTTTGTATATTTCTAAAAACTTATCTGGTGATGGGCAAGATGTTTTAGGAAGTTCTTTTTCCTTTTTCATCCTTGCATAAAAATCTTCTATAGTAATTCCTTTTCCACCATAATATACATCTTCCCCAAAAGCAACGTCCATTTCCGCTATTTCTATTCCATATTTTACTGCTATATTATCTGGTAAATCAGATGCTCTATCTGTAACTATTCTAACTTTACTCATTTTTCCCTCTCCAAACCCTCTAAACATTTTTGTCGGTCGACCGGTCTATAAAAATTTCTCGGTCGCTCGGTCGAATTTTCATTCTTATATTATTATATATTTTTTAGTACTAGGTGTCAATATTAGTTTATAATAGTTTGTTTTTACAACTTGTATATTTTAGCTTTAATTTTTTATTATATTAAACGATTTTTCTAATATATAATATTCTCTCAGTTTGACAGTATGATTATATAAGATTATAATATTTTTATAACAGTTAAAGAAAGGTGCTAAAATGAAATCAGTAAATAATACAAAACAACTAATTATAGATGTCGCTATTAAGCTTATTACAAAGCAAGGTGTAAAGAATACAAGTCTTGCTGATATCGCTCGCCACGCAAATATAAGTAAAGGTACTCTTTATTACTATTATGCGTCAAAAGACGATATTATAGCTGAAATAGCCGACGTACACTTGAATATTATAAATGAAGCTGTTCTGATGTGTGTAAGAAATATACAGGGAATAGACGATTTAGATCTAGTAAAAATACTTTTAGATAATATATCTACTATTTCTTCAACAGGAAGAATACACATGTATTTAATATGTGAAGCAATAACTGAAAACGAAGCTCTTAGAAATCAATTCAAAGAAAAATATAGAGAATGGAGACTTGCTTTAAAGGACTCTCTTGTGGAAAATCTTTCTGATGAGTTTAAAGATAAGGCAGATGCAATCTCATTTTTACTTATCTCAATAGTAGATGGACTTGTAATGCAGAGTATCTTAAAAGCTGAACCAATACCATTTGGGGACATATCTGAGTGCCTAGTATCTATCTGGAAATAATTATTTACTATCTTTATAAGAGCGGATAAATCAAAGTTTACAAACCTTTTGTTACTTGAAGCATATGAGATATAGACAAACTTCTCTCCAGCTTCGACGCGTGATTGAGAAATAGTTTTGTTGTAGCTAAAATACGCGTCTCCAGATTGTCGAGAGAGTTTTGTCTATATGACTCATATGCTATATAATAACAATATTCTTGGTAAATTTTGATTTATACCGCTCTTTTTAAGTTAGTAAATTTACAAAACAACCACAAAAAGTAAAAGACATTCAATTTATTAATTTATTCAAAGATTAATCAACTGAAGGTCTTTTATTTTTCGAAAGTCATTTTATTTACTTGAGAAAGGTAGCATTATTTTTTCTGTTATTTTTGATAAGTCCGCTTCTAGTATGCATGCTGCAAGTATTACTATCGCAGCTCCAAGTAGTTGAGTTTGAGACATTGTTTCTCCAAATATGAAGAACGCAAATATGCTTCCAAGTATCGGTTCAAGTGATACTAATATACTTGTAACCTGAGTTTCTATATATTCTGTTGACTTAACATAGAATGTACTAGCTATGAATGTTGAAAGTACTGATATAGCAAGCATATTAGCTATTACAACCATTGAGTTTGGCCCTGTTACAGCAGCTGCTATATTTGAGAAATCTGTAAAGAATGATAGTACAACAGTACTTGATATGAATCCGTACACTAGTATCGCATCTTTTGAGTATTTTCCTTCAAAGAATCTTGGTATTATTATCTGCATAGCAAAAGTCATTCCGTTTATAAGACCTGCAGCTATACCTATGACATCCAGATTTGCCCCACCTGTAGACATTACATCTGATATACAAATACATCCAACTATACACATACATATAACTAATACTTTTTTCTTAGTCATCTTGTCCTTAAATACAACCGCTCCAAATATAGACACCCATATTGGGTTTGTAAACATAAGCACTGTAGCCACTGATATCGGCACTCTTTCAACAGATACGTTGTAAGTCATAAATCCTAATACAAAGCAAACTACTCCATACAAACAACCTACAAGTATTCCCGATAATTTCTGTTTTAATTCCTCTGGCTTTCTAATTAACATATAAATTGTAAATAATACCCCTGCAATAGAGCATCTGATAAATGCTATATCCATAGCAGAAAGACCAGCTAATGATAATGTTCTACTATTTATACCCATCATTCCCCAGAATGTTGTGGCAATTAGAACCAATGTGATCCCTTTTTTTCTATCACCCATATAAAACCTCCTATTAAAATTCTCCCTTTTTACTTTGATTTTAAAATCTTTTCTTTCTAAACACTATTTTTGCGCATTAAAGAAGTGCTCCGGAATCCGAAACACTTCTTTTAATTGATATAACATTATCATTATATTATATTTTTTATTAATTTTCTAGTCCTTATGACATCTAAGCTAATCAGAAATTATTTTCTAGTTACTTTTATTCCTGTCATATGGTCGTTTAAGTTGTGCTGTTCTAAGCTAGCATCTTCTACTCTGTTTAATTCAACAGCTAGAGTTTCTGATTTGATGTAGTCTTCAAATTCAGCAACTGCTTTAGCCACTTCATCATCTGAGCAGTAGTCTATTACTATGTTGTCTAGAACTTCAAAGTTTGCAGCTTTTCTTAACTGCTGTACTTTAGATATGAATTCTCTTGCAAATCCTTCGTTTACTAGTTCTTCGTTTAATTCTGTTTCAAGAAGAACGAATACGTTGTTCTGCATAGATACGTTGAATCCTTCTTTAGCTGATATGTTTATAAGAACATATTCTTCACCAAATTCGAAGTCTTCTCCATCAAGGTTAACTACTACTTTTTCACCATTTTCAAGTTTAGTTACAGTATCATGAGCATCTAATGCTGCTAAAGCTTTACCAAATGCGTTTACTTTTTTACCTAATACTGAACCAACTTCTCTGAAGTTAGGTTTTAAGCTGTAGTTCATGTATTCACTTAAATCTTTAGCAAATACAACTTTTTTAACATTTAATTCTTCTTTTATTATGTCAACTAAGTCAGCTATAACATCTTCGTATTTTCCGTCTATTAATACTTCTTTTAATGGCTGACGAACTTTTATTCTAGCGTTTTCTCTTGAAGCTCTTCCTAGAGTAACTAAGTTTTTAACTAAGTCCATTTTTTCTTCTAGTTTTTCATCAAGAAGCTCTTTGTTGCATCTTGGGTAAGAAGCTAGATGAACTGATTCTTCTCCAGTTAAGTTTCTGTACATTTCTTCTGATAAGTAAGGAGCGAATGGAGCTACAACTCTACATAATTCAGTTAATAATTCATAAGTAGTGTTGTAAACTGCTTTTTTATCTTCAGTTAATTCTGGTTCCCAGAATCTTCTTCTAGATCTTCTTATATACCAGTTAGATAAATCGTCATTTATGAATTCCTGTATTCTTCTTATAGTTTTGTTAACTTCGAATATTTCTAGGTTTTCTTCTATTTCAGCTTTTAAGTTGTTGAACTTAGAAAGTATCCATCTATCTAATTCTGATCTATCTTTGTATTCAACGAAGAAATCACCAGGATTTATATTGTCAGTGTTAGCGTATAGAGTGAAGAAGTTGTATACGTTTTTCATTGTTCCTACGAATTTAGACTGAACTTCTTTTAATCCTTCTTCGTCGAATCTTATTGGAGTCCATGGTGGAGATACGTATAATAAGTACCATCTTAAAGCATCGGCTCCGTATTTATCGAATAATTCAAATGGGTTAACAGTGTTTCCTCTTGATTTAGACATTTTCTTACCGTCTTTATCTAGTACAAGGTCGTTAACTAATACGTTTTTGTATGGTGCTTTACCCATTACAAATGTTGATATTGCTAATAATGAGTAGAACCATCCTCTTGTCTGGTCTATACCTTCACAGATATAATCTGCTGGGAATAACTGATCAAAGTTTTCTTTATTTTCAAATGGGTAATGATGCTGAGCAAATGGCATTGATCCTGAATCGAACCAGCAGTCTATAACGTCTTTTACTCTAGTCATTGGTTTACCACATTTTGGACATTTTAGATGTATTTCATCTACGTATGGTCTGTGTAGTTCTACAGTTGCTGGATCTACTTCTTCAACAGCCATATCAGCTAATTCCTGTCTTGATCCTACAGATTCTGTATTTCCACATTCACATCTCCACATTGGAAGAGGAGTTCCCCAATATCTACTTCTTGATATTGCCCAGTCTTTTAATTCTTCTAGCCAGTTCCCAAATCTTCCCTGACCAACGAATTCTGGATACCAGTTTACAGTGTTATTGTTAGCTATTAACTGGTCTTTTAATTTAGTCATTTCTATGTACCAACTTGGTTTAGCGTAGTAAACAAGTGGAGTCTGACATCTCCAGCAGTGAGGATAGTTGTGAACAACTTTTTCTTTGCTGAATAATTTATTTTCTTTAGCTAGATATTTTATTATTTCAACATCTAGTCCTTCTTCCATTACGAATTTACCTTTCCATGGAGTTGCAGTAAATTCTCCTCTTTCATCAACTGGCTGAAGTACTGGTAAACCATATTTTTTACCACAGTTGTAGTCGTCTTCCCCAAATGCTGGAGCAGTATGTACTATACCTGTACCGTCTTCAGTAGTTACGTAATCAGCGCAAGTTATGAAGAAAGCTTTTTTATCTGGTTTTACGAAGTCTAATAACTGTTCATATTCAACATATTCTAAATCTTTACCAGTCATTTTTTCAACAACTTCGTATTCTCTATCTTTCATTACTTTTTCTAGTAATGGTTCGCCTAAGTAGTAGTATTCATCTACATCAACTGGTTTAACTTTTACATAAGTAACTTCTGGGTTTACTGTTAATGATACGTTTGATGGTAATGTCCATGGAGTAGTTGTCCATGCTAAGAAGTATTCATTTTCAGTTCCAGCTTTTTTGAATTTAGCTACTAATGTATTAGTTTTTACTTCTTTATATCCCTGTGCAACCTCGTGTGATGCAAGACCAGTTCCACATCTTGGGCAGTAAGGAAGTATTTTATGTCCTTCATACATATATCCTTCTTTGTTGAATTTATTTAATATCCACCAAACAGATTCTATGTAGTTGTTGTCTAATGTTATGTATGGGTTATCAAGGTCAACTTCATAAGCCATTCTTTCAGTCATGTTTCTCCACTGTTTTTCAAAAGAGAATACTGACTCTCTACATTTATCACAGAATTCTGCTATTCCGTAATCTTCTATTTCCTGTTTATCAGATAATCCTAATTCTTTTTCTACCTGTATTTCTACTGGAAGACCATGAGTATCCCAACCAGCTTTTCTTTTTACCTGGTATCCAGACATTGTTTTATATCTACATACCCAGTCTTTTAATGTTCTGGCAACAACGTGGTGTATACCAGGGTTTCCATTTGCTGTTGGAGGTCCTTCAAAGAATACGAAACTTGGATCGTTCTGACCTTTTTCTAAAGTTCTTTCTAGTATATCGATGTCCTGCCAGTAATCAAATACTTTTGCTTCTGCTTCTTTAACAGAAGTGTCTACTAATGGTTTAAAGTTAGCCATTATTAATTCACCCTTTCCTCTAATTATTCTTTATCTTTACTTGCTCTGAGTTTTCCAAAATAAGTTTTTCAAATAAAAAAACTCGTCGCCTTTGCATACACAAAGGGACGAGTTGCTCGCGTTACCACCCTAATTCCGCATAGATAAATTCAAAAATTATCTATACGACACTCTACTGTATAACGGCACATTACCGGAATAACTTATTTGATAAATCCAAATAGGATAAATCTTTCAGCCTTCAGCTCCGAAGTGATATTCAACTCAGTATATTTTGCCGGTTCTCAGCTAATCCGGTTCTCTGTAAAAATAAAATCCTGAATCTACTGTCTTCATCATAGCCTTTAAAGATTTTGTTTTCTATACTTTGAAAGTTTATACCAAAAACTAATTTTAGTCAATAGTTATTTTTTATTTTTTTCAGATAATTCTATATTATCTCTAAATTCAACATTATTTATAATATTTTTTTATAGATTGAATATGTCTTCTGGAGAAGTTCTTTCCTCATCAGAATGATATTCTTCTTCATCATCCATTGCTCCAGTTGCACCAAAAGTATCCTCTATATCAAATCTTTCATCTTCATAACTATCCATAGCAGTTCTCCATTCGTACTGGCTAGCAAGCCCAGTATCTATATTAGAGCATATTTCGTCTATATTTTTTATTTCGCTTTCTAAAAGTGATTTGAATTTATTTTTAAACATTTTAAATTCAGCAGTAAGATTATCGTATTCTTTTCTTATTTCGATAACTCTACTTGTAGCTTCATCTATTTTCTGTTTTCCCATAAATTCAGCTTCTTCTACTATTATTCTAGCTTTTTTATTTGCAGCAGAAGTAGTATCCTCTGCAGCTGTCTGAGCTGTTATAAGAGTTTCTTTTAAAGTATCCTCTATATTTGTGTATTTATTTAACTGCTCACTATACATTCTAACTCTTTCTTTAAGAGATTCATTTTCTCTTATAAGATTTTCATAATCTACTCTTAAATCATCTAAAAATTCATCAACTTCTTCACAGTTGAATCCTCTCATAGATTTTTTAAAAACTTTTTCTTCTATCTCCTGTGGTGTTATCATTATCTTCTCCTCAACTATAATATTATTCTAGCTTTTACTCTAGTTCTTCCTTTTCTGGTCTCCCCGCCTATTTCAACAACTTCAGATCTACCTTTTCCTCTTACTGAAATAAGATCCCCTGAAGATACCGTCTTAGATGCAGATGTTATCTTTTCATAATTCAAATGAACTCTCTCTGCATTTATGTACTTTAGACTTTCCTGTCTAGAAATATTGTATATTCCACTTATTACACAATCTAGTCTATCTGAAGATACTGTAAACGAGATATCTTTGTATTTCTTTTCTGAAGTCTTTAATTCTTCTCGATTTATTTCCTTTACTTTTACTGTATTTGTAGCAACTTTTGTAAGGTTCATAACAATATAATCACATATATCGCTGCTAACTACAACCTGACAAAAATCTTCGTGAATTAATATATCGCCTATCTTTTCTCTCTTTATTCCAAGCCCTAAAATAGAACCCAAATAATCTTTATGAGATACACTTCTAAATTTGAAATTTCCATCAATCTGTATGAATTTTATAGGCTGCTCAATATCCTCATACTCCATATAAAATGGGTATATAGATAGCACACTTCTCTCCGCACCTTCATATCCTCCATCAGAATGATACTTCAAATCAGACTCTGAATTAATTATATCCATCGCATTCTTTATCTCAAATGGATTCATAAATTCAGTACTTTTTGCTTCATAATTCTTTAGACAAGTATTAGCCTTATCTATCAATTTGAACATCTTGTTCTTTAATTCTATATCCTTTATGTGGTTAGTAAGTCTTATCTTGTCCATCCTATAAAACTAGTCCTTTCAAGAATATCAGTATTATTATCGCTATAACAGGCGAAAAATCTACAGGACCAGAGTAATTTTTATAAAGTATTCTTCTTATAGGTCCTTCTATTGGCTCTGTTATTTCGTCCATTATCTGATATAACTTTGTTTCCATAAGAGATGGAACCCATGTAAATAAGCTTTTAACCACTATTATCCATGAAATTATATCAAGAAGATAGGCTATAGCTATCCTTAATGTATGCATTAGCATTCCCACTTTCATCTATATTATTTTGTTATTATTTCTGCCAAGGGAAAAGTGCTCTACTTTCTAGTTCTTTTTTCACACTGGCATCTATATCAACATTATTTGGAGCAAGTATGAATATTGATCCAGCAACTTTCTGGATATCTCCATCTAATACATAAACCGCCCCATTTAAGAAGTCGAATATAGATTTTTTAACCTGTGGAGATGATACTCCATCTAGGTTTACAACTACTGTTTTTCTCTGTTTTAAAGCATCTGCTATCTGAGTTGCTTCATCATATATTTTAGGAGCATATATAACAACTTTCATATGTCCTCCTGCTGGGTAGTCGATTACTTTTCCTATTTTAGGATTAGATGGTAGAGCACTGTAATCTTCAGTTTCTTCAACTTCCTCTTCTTCCTCTACATCATCATCTTCGTATTCATCACCTTCATATTCATCGTAATCTAAATCGTCATCATCACTGAATATATTCTTCATTTTATCGATTATTTTTGCCATGTTACTGTCCTCCAATTTACTTTGTTATTTGTTGTAATTTCTTTTTCCGAATATAGCAGTTCCGACTCTAACCATTGTAGCTCCCTCTTCTACAGCTATTTCAAAATCATTTGTCATACCCATAGAAAGCTCTTTCATCTCAACATTTCCTATATTCATATTATTTATTTCATCAGAAAGCTCTTTAAGATCTCTGAATACTTTTCTTATCTCATCTCTCTCAGCGTCAAATGGCGCCATTGTCATAAGACCTTTAATCTTTATATTAGGATATTTTTCTGCAACAAGTCTAACAAATGGCTCTACTTCTTCTCTAGACATGCCATGTTTACTCTCTTCTCCAGAAATATTCACCTGAACAAGACAATCAATCACCCTACCTATTTTACTTGCTCTCTTATCAATCTCCTCGGCAAGCCCTTCTCTATCTAAAGAATGTATCATACAAACCTTGTCTATTATATATTTAACCTTATTTGTCTGTAATGAACCAATCTGATGCCATCTAATCTTATCTCCTAAAACCTCATATTTTCTAGCTAACTCCTGAGGCTTATTCTCACCAGCATCTAAAGCATCTGCTGCTATAGCCTCCTCAACCTTATCAACATCAACAGTCTTAGTAACTGCTATAAGCTTTATCTCATCGGCATCTCTGCCTGCTCTCTTAGCTGCATCTGCTATTCTCTTTCTTATACTTTCAATATTTTCTCTAATATTTTCCATATAAATCACCGCCTATTTTTAATATTTAAAAATATATGATCTATATCATATCTTAAAATCAACTGACACTATCAGCTTAAAATTTCAATATTATATACCATATTATACCAAATTTAACTACTTATAAAAAGGGAAAATAAAAATGAGAATAAAATTTTATCCTCTCCTAAACAATTTATTTCAATATACCACTATAAATATTCCACAATCTATTTTGCAGTGATGTCTTTATATAAATCTCTATCCGTTTTATTTCCAGCTAAAATAAAAGAGGGTATATCCAAATACATTAATTCTTTTACCAACTTATTACATAACTATCACATATGTGTCTATAAGGCTGCCACAATTTATTTTGTGGTGATGTCTTTTTTTTATGAAAAATTGATATTTTTTCATAAAAAAAGCCACCACAAATAATTGTGGCAGCCTCCTCTTTATAGCCCTATATGTTCTACTTCGTTCTTTTTGTTTCTAGTCATTAGTCTTTTTATTCCTTCATAAGGCTCAAGTCCATCGTGAACAACTGCGTAGATAGCATTTGTTATAGGCATATCTATACCTAATTTCTGAGCTACATCATGTGCAACCTCAGTAGCAGTTATTCCTTCAACAACCATCTTAACCTTTTCAAGAGTTTCTTCAACAGAGTACCCTTCTCCTATAAGTATCCCTGCTCTTCTATTTCTACTGTGCATACTTGTACAAGTAACAATTAAATCTCCTATACCAGAAAGTCCAGTAAAAGTAATCGCCTTTGCACCCATAGCAATACCAAGTCTACTTATCTCTGTTATACCTCTAGTCATAAGTGCTGCCTTAGTATTATCTCCATAGCCTAAACCGTCACATATACCTGCTCCAAAAGCTATGATATTCTTTAAAGCACCGCCTAACTCAACACCTATAAGGTCTGAGTTTGTGTAAACTCTAAGTGCTGGTGACATAAACGCATCCTGAACTATCTGAGCATATTCAATATTTTCTGATGAAACCACTATTGTAGTAGGTAGGTCTTTTGCAACCTCCTCTGCATGTGATGGCCCAGATAACATAACATACTTAGAATCAGGAAGCTCTTCTGCACAAACTTCAGAAAGTCTTTTTCCAGTTCCCTTTTCAAGACCTTTTGCAACATTTACAATAATCTGATCTGGTGTTAATTTTCCTTTTAATTTAACACACATTCCCCTAACAGCCTGAGATGGAACTGCTAAAACAACTATCTTACTATCTTTTACAGCTTCATCTAAATCGTCTGTTACATTTAAATTATCAGGAAATGTTGCTCCTGGTAGATATTCCGTATTTTCTCTATTTTTATTTATACTTTCGGCCCGTTCTTTTCTTCTAGACCACATAAGAACGTCAAAATTATTTTTTGCCAGACTCAAAGCTAGAGCTGTACCCCAGCTACCTGTACCTAATACGCATACCTTCTTCATAATATCCCTCCTGAAGATGATTAATTCTTCTTCTGTCCAATTTTTCTTTCGTTTCCACTAAATACTCTTTTTAAGTTTGCTCTATGTGTATATATTACTGACAATCCTAGAAATACAGTTACTGGAATAGCCTCTTTTTTGCCCATTAAATACACTACTATTGGTGAACACGCTATACCAATTACTGAACCTAGAGATACGTATTTTGTAACTGCTACAACAACACCAAATACAGCAAAACAAGTAAGTGCTGCTACTGGATGCACTGCAAGCATTGCTCCAAGTGATGTTGCAACACCTTTTCCACCTCTGAATCCTAAAAATGCTGGCCAGTTGTGACCTACAACAACACCCACAACCGCAACATATTTGGCAGTCAATGTATCTATCGGAATAAATTTAGACACTATACATGCTACTAAAACAGCAAGCGCACCTTTTAGCACATCCCCTATAAATGTCATCAATCCCGCCTTTTTACCTAGAGTTCTTAAAACATTTGTAGATCCTGCATTTCCAGAACCCTGTGTTCTTATATCGATACCAGCTATTCTTTTGGCTATTATATAAGATGTCGATATATTTCCTAGTAAATATGCCACTATGGCAACTAAAATATAACCTAACATTCTCTATAATTACCCCCTTTTAATTATCTCTTTTTCTGTCTATATTCAAATCTTATTGAAGTTCCTTCAAATCCAAAGTTTTCTCTTATTCTATTTTCAAGATATCTCTGATAAGAGAAGTGAGTAAGCTCTTTATCATTTATAAATAGAGTTATCTTAGGAGGTTTAACATCTGTCTGAGCTCCATAGTATATTTTTAATCTTCTACCTTTATCTGATGGTGGCTGATTTAACATGACTGCTTCACCTATTACCTCATTTAAAGCAGAAGTAGATATTCTCTTAGCATGTTCTGATGCTACGAAATCAACTGTTTCAAGTATTTTGTTCATTCTCTTATTTGTAAGAGCTGATACAAATAGTATAGGAGCATAAGCCATGAATGGGAATTTAGTTCTTATTTCATCAGTGTATTTTTTAACTGTTTTATTGTCTTTTTCTATTAAGTCCCATTTATTTATAACAAATATACAAGCCTTACCTTCATCGTGTGCTATACCAGCAACCTTAGTATCCTGTTCTGTAACACCTTCCTGAGCGTCTATTACTATAAGAACAACATCTGCTCTATCAACAGCACTCATAGCTCTTATAACACTGTATTTTTCAACACTTTCGTATACTTTACTTTTTCTTCTAAGTCCTGCTGTATCTATAAGAAGATAATTCTGTCCATTCTTTTCGAAATATGTATCGACAGCATCTCTTGTAGTACCAGCTATTGGACTTACTATAACTCTGTCCTCACCTAATATGTTGTTAAGTATAGAACTCTTACCTGCATTTGGTTTACCTGTTATAGCAACTTTTATAGTATCTTCGTCTATTTCTGTATTAAGTCCTTCTGGGAAATTAGCAACTATTTCATCTAATAAATCACCAAGTCCCATACTGTTTGCCCCAGATATTGCAAACGGCTCGCCAAGACCTAATTCATAGAAGTCGTATACATTGTCATACTGACTCATACTGTCTATTTTATTTACAACTAATATTACTGGTTTATTTGTTCTTCTAAGAGTTTCAGCTATTTCTCTATCCGCAGCAGTTATACCCTGTTTTCCATCGACAACCATTAGTATAACGTGAGCCATGTCCATAGCAAGCATAGCCTGATTTCTCATCTGAGATACGATTATATCATCGCTCTTTGGCTCAATCCCACCTGTATCTATTAGAGTGAAGTATTTATTTAACCACTCAACCTCTGTAAATATTCTATCTCTTGTTACTCCTGGAGTATCTTCAACTATCGATATCCTTCTTCCTGCAAATTTGTTAAATATTGTAGATTTTCCGACGTTAGGTCTACCAACTACGGCTACAATCGGTCTATTCATATCTGACATTTTATCAACCTTCCTTTCATTTTTTAATTTATATCAGTTATTTAAGTATCTTATCCACGAAATCATGTCCTTCATTTTCACAAGGAACGACTTCATTACCTAAAATTTCTTCAAGCTGCTCAAGCGTAACATCATCTAAGAATATAAGCTCATCAGCTTTTAACATACTTCTTGTTATATAAAGAGTTTCTCCTCTTTCTTTACCCTCTGTCTGTTTAATAATATCCTGAGCTGTTATAAGCCCTGAAACTGTGATTGTTTCTCCCCAGAATTCATTTACTATTCTGTACACATTTATTTTAACCTGAGGAAATTTTTTCATTATAAGTTCTGCCATACTGTTTATAAACTCGTACGCAGACTTCCCTGTAGCTATTGAAACAGTCTTTTCTCTAACATCGTAATCATCTGGAAGCTCATCAAGATAATTCTCTATCTCTGTTCCTAGCTTTCTTATCATACCTACACCATCTTCAAACTGAAGGAATCCTTCATAAGAATCGTAGTCTGGTATTTCTCTATTTGCAATTATATAAAACTCATCTGACATAAATGCAAATCTTGAGCCAAATTTTTCTAAGCATTTTTCCTGAAGTCCTTCAACTAAATCTAGTGCCTCATTAGCTGTTTTTTCGTTGAATATTTCAAGATGAGGTAGATGATCTCTGTATCTAGTCACCCCAACTGGAACTATTGCAACACTGTTTACATTTGGATAAAGATTAGATAAATCAGTTATAGTTCTTTCTAATTCCTTTCCATCATTTACACCTGGGCATAAAACTATCTGGCAGTTCATAGTTATTCCTGCCTCAGCTAGTCTTTCCATTATGCTGTATAATTTCCCTGCAAATCTATTTGTAATCATTCTCTGTCTTAACTCTGGGTTAGTAGTGTGGACAGATATATTTATTGGGCTAATTCTGTATCTTATTATATCCTCTATATCCTGCTCACTCATATTTGTAAGAGTTACGAAATTTCCCTGAAGGAATGATAGTCTTGAATCATCGTCTTTAAAGTATAAAGTTTCTCTCATTCCCTTTGGAAGCTGGTCTATAAAGCAGAACATGCACTTATTTCTGCAGCTTTTTGCTTTATCTATAATAGGGTTAGTAAACTCTAATCCCAATTCTTCATCGTAATCTTTTTCTATCTCGTATACCACTCTTTCTCCGCTCTTTGTCTGTATTTCAAGCTCGATATACTCGTCATCAGTTAAGAATCTGTACTGAATAATGTCCTTAACCTTTTCTCCATTTACCGATATTAAAAGGTCTCCAACTTCTATCTCCAACTCTTCCGCTATACTTCCTGGATATATTCTACTTATTATATTGTTCGAATTCTTTACATTAACTTCCACGTTTGATATTCCCCTTTCTAAACTTGATTATCTCTCTAACTCAATTTATCATTACAAAATATCAAATTTAAATCACGCTCTTAAAAAAAGTCATCACATATCATTTTATGATACCATTTTTAAAGAAAGTATTCAACTCTTTAAGAAAATTGTTCTTTCCATTTTCCTATAAATAAAAAAATTAAGTATAAAAAATGGGCTGCTGTATAATACAACAACCCACAAATATTAATCTCTTTTCATTGGAATTCTTACAGTAAATGTACTGCCCTTTTCTAATTCACTTTCAACAGAAATAGTTCCTCCAAGGTTCATCGCTATATGTTTTGTTATAGCAAGCCCAAGACCTGTTCCACCTATTTCTCTACTTCTAGCTTTATCTACTCTATAAAATCTTTCAAATATTCTTGCTTGATCTTCTTTTGGTATTCCCATACCTGTATCAGATACCTTTATTACAGCGTCATCTTTATCTGCAAATATTTTTACATTAACCTCTCCATTTTCTGGAGTATATTTTATAGCATTGTCAACTAAGTTTAATATTATCTGTTTTACGTAATCTGCATTTGCAGCTATTTTTATAGTTTCATCTGCATTGCAATTTAACGAAATATTTTTCGTTCTTGCAGATATCATTAGCATATCCTCTACTCTTCTATATACAGAGTACAAGTTTATAGCTTCTTTTTCTTCTTTTTTATCATTTTCTATAAATGATAAGGTAAGTATATCCTCGATAAGTCTTCTAAGTCTATTTGCTTCACCATCTATTATAGTTAAAAATCTATTTCTAGTTTCTTTATCTATATTTTCATTTAACTTCAATGTTTCAGCAAATCCACTAATAGAAGTAAGAGGAGTTTTTAACTCGTGGCTGACATTTGCCACAAAGTCTTTTCTCATATTTTCTGCTCTTACTCGTTCTGAAATATCCTCTATATTTACTATAGATCCTATTACGATGCTTTTATTATTTTGAAGGTATACTGGGTCTAGTTTTATTCTTAAAAATCTTCCATCTTCCATGTTTATGATAGTTTTTTCATTTACTTTTGACCCCATAAACATCATTATCTGTTTTAGAATCAAATCATTTCTAATAGCAAATGATATATTTCGTCCCTCAACCATTACCTCTTTAGGGCAATTTATCATCTTTTTAGCTTCATCGTTTATAAGAAGGATATTTCCCTCTATATCTATTGCAAGTATACCATTTGATATACTTTTTAATATCGATCTCAGCTGCAAGTTTTTATATTCAAGTTCGTCAAATGTATTGTACAAACTTTTTATCATCTCGTTGTAGTTTTTAGCAAACTCCCCAAGCTCGCCGTTTCCACCTAAATCCATTCTGGCATGGTGCTCATTATTACTTACTCTTTTAGAAACATCTATAATCTCTCTAAGATATTTTCTTACGTTTATTGCATATCTAGCAGAAACTATAGCTATTACTACAGAGATAAGTGTAACTATCAATTCTATATTAATTGGATCCATCTATATACACCTCCCAGTTAGTCTATTTTATATCCAACACCTCTTATTGTTTCGATATATTTTTCATCTGCTCCAGCTTCTTCTAATTTTTTTCTAAGATATCTTATATGTACGTCTACAGTTCTAGTTTCGCCATAGTATTCATATCCCCATATCTCATCTAATAAGAAGTTTCTTGAAAGAACCTTTCCTCTATTTTTAAGAAGTAGCTTTAGAAGCTCAAATTCTTTTAATGTTAAATCCACTTTTTTATCGTTTATTTTAACTTCATGTTTTGTAAGGTTTAGTTTTAAATTTCCTGCTGTTAGTTCTTCACTTTCCTTACCTGTGTTCATTCCATATCTTCTCATAACAGAAGTTATTCTCGCTAAAAGCTCTTTTATACTAAATGGTTTTGTTATATAGTCATCAGCACCAACTTCTAGCCCTTCCACTTTATCATCTTCCATATTTTTAGCTGTAAGCATTATTACAGGAATTTTCTTTAAATCTGCATCCTGTCTAATTTTCTTTAACACTTCTATTCCACTTATATTTGGCAGCATCCAGTCTAAAAGAATTAAATCTGGTTTTTCCTCTTTCGCCTTTATAAATCCGTCAAATCCATCATATGAATATATTGTTTTGTATCCAGATGTTTCTAAATTGAATCTAAGCAATTCAACTATATGCATCTCATCATCTATTATCAAAACTTTTTCACTCACTACAAACACCTCTCCTATCCTCTAACCGTTTACTTCACTATAATTTTATCTGAACAATAGTACCTATTCTTTTATCAGTCTTGTTGTCCTTTCTATATGAATAGAATTTATCATTCTGACAAGATGTGCAAATGTTAAGATTGTGTATATTTTCTTTCTTAACACCGCATTTTTCAAGTAAATAACTATTAATTTTTGTTAAATCTATATGAAATCTGTCCTCTTTTATTATATAGAATTTAAAGTCTTTGTTTGTAACGATTGTGTTAAATTTATCCACTAGTTCTTTAGATACCTCATAACAGCACGGACCTATTGCAGGACCTATGATTGCGACAATTTCCTCAGGATTTGAGCCAAAATTATTTAACATAGATTTAATGGTTTTAACAACTATCTCTGCATAAGTTCCTCTCCAACCAGCATGTATATCAGCAATTATTTTCATTTTTTTATCTACCAAAACTATTGGAACACAGTCTGCAGTATATATCATAAGTGGAACATCTGGAATATTTGTTATCATTGCATCAGCTTCTTCTGTAACCCCAATATCTTCACTTTTTATAATTCTTACAATATCAGAATGAATCTGCTTACAATCTGTTAAATTCTCATAATTTAATCCACATCCAGATAAAACAGTCTTCATATCATCAGAATTCTTGGCATCATATTTTCTCTCAGTTATTACAACCTTAGCAAATCCACCATCATCAAAATTTATTTCCTTAACTATACAATCATTTATATTAGCTTTACAATTTTCCATAAATTATTCTCCTTTTTCTGTAAGAATATTCTTTAGCTCATTTACAAATGTATTTATATCCTTAAACTGTCTATACACCGAAGCAAATCTTATATACGCAACCTCATCTAAATCCTTCAAACTATCCATCACAATCTCGCCAATAACATTTGACTCCACTTCTCCTGTGTACTTTCTATTAATTTCATACTCAACCTTTGACACTATCTTCTCTATATCTTCAACAGAAACAGGTCTTTTCTCGCATGCCTTCATAATACCACGCTTTACCTTATCCCTATCAAACACTTCTCTAGTATCGTCTTTCTTTATAACCATTATAGGTGTTGTTTCTATTTTTTCATATGTAGTAAATCTCTTCTTACACTCTTCACATTCTCTTCTTCTTCTAATTGTATTTTGATCTGTATGTCTAGAATCGACAACCTTTGACTCTCTAAAACCACAAAATGGACACTGCATATCTCTTTTTCCTCCATTTTTTTAATTATTCTTGATTATTTATACTATCATAACACTAATTCAACATTTGTCAACTCTTTTGCTAATTGAAAAGAAAAAAGGGGGTTGCCCTTACCTTTGTAAAATAAAAGAAAGTCCGAAAAACAATTATCGTTCCAGGCTTCGGCGTTTCACCCTTTTATGTAACACATTTAAAAGTTGTGAAACGCCTGTAGATTGTCACTGATAATTTGTTTTTTCGAACTTTCTAATACTTTTTCAAACTCTAAGAGCAATCCATATTTTTCTTTTTCTTTAGTTGCACTCGCAACCATATTTATCTACAATCAAATATCAATATATCTACGAACTCGACAATGCAGCTCGACTGCCTGGAGAGGAGAAGATAGTTAATTCCCGAGCTCTAAAAAGGCTGACGCAAAATATTGCGTCAGCCCGTCTATACTACTTATTTTCTTTTTCTTCTATTTCTTATAAATGAAGGTATTTCCATGTCTTCATCTACATCTATCTGAGGTTCAGAAACTGCTTTTGTTATTGATGGAGCTTCTTCTTCTACAACAGTTGATTCAACTGTTGCCACCTCTTTATTTAATTCTTCTTTTATTATTTTTCTAGTTTCTTTAGCAACCTTCTGCATATCAGGATCGAATCCAGTAGCTATAACTGTAACAGTTACTTCATCACCTAAATCTTCTTTAACATTAGCACCGAAGATTAAATCAACATCTTCGTGACAAGATTCGTAGATTATGTTAGAAGCTTCGTTGATTTCAACTAAGCTTAAGTCTAATCCACCAGATATATTAAGTATAACGCCTCTTGCACCAACTATTGAAGTTTCAAGAAGTGGAGATTCTATAGCCTGTCTTACAGCTTCTATAGCTTTATTATCACCTTTAGCGCTACCTATACCTATGTGAGCAAGACCTTTGTCTCCCATTATTCTCTTAACATCAGCGAAGTCAAGGTTGATTATACCAGGAACTTTTATAAGTTCTGATACTGACTGTATAGCCTGTCTTAACACGTCATCCGCTATAGAGAATGCCTGAAGCATAGATGTATTTTTCTGAACAACCTGAAGTAATCTATCATTAGGTATAGTTATAAGAGTATCGACTTTACTCTTTAACTCTTCTATACCAGTTTCAGCCTGTTTCATTCTTTTTCTACCTTCGAAAGTGAATGGTTTAGTAACTACACCAACTGTTAGTTTTCCCATTTCTTTTGCTATCTGAGCGATTACTGGAGCAGCACCTGTACCTGTTCCACCACCCATACCAGCTGTTATGAATACCATTTCTGAGTCTTCTAATAATTTTATTATTTCGTTTTTACTTTCTTCAGCAGCTTTTCTTCCAACTTCTGGATCAGCTCCTGCCCCAAGTCCTTTAGTTAATTTTTCACCGATCTGAACCTTGTATTCAGCTTTTGATCTACATAAAGCCTGTTTGTCTGTATTAACTGAAATAAAATCTACCCCATTTATTTTGGCATCAACCATTCCATCAACGGCATTACTTCCTCCGCCGCCGACACCGACAACCTTTATTTTGACCCATTCTTCTAATTCTATGTCAAAGCCTAGCATCAATTCTCCTCCTTCTTTATCTCCAATATAATACATCTTATCATCTATTATATATAATTTTCATCCATCATAAATCATACTTATAATCTGCATGACTATAAATTTCCATTATATTTACATTAATAGCTATAATACTATTTTACTTCTAAACATATACTTATTGCAAGTCAATTTTGTCAATTCAAGGATAAATATGCAAAATTTTTAATAAATATAAACATTTAGCTCATTAATTTGATATTACAGTTATTTTAAAATCAATTTTTTATATTTTATTTAACTAATTCCTCAATTTCGTCATAAATTAATTTTATCGCTTCTGGTTTACCTGCCTTTTTACTAGCAGCTGCCATATCTGATAATAGTGCTTCATCTCCTAGCATTTTGAACACTGCTTTATCCAATCTTTCTGGAGTAAGCTCTTTTTCTAATATAGCTATACCTGCTCCTTTTGCTTCTATACTTTTTGCATTGTATTCCTGATGGTTTTCTGCAGTGTATGCTTTTGGTATTATTATAGATGGTTTTCCAAGAGCTGTTATCTCAGCTAAAGATATAGCACCTGCACTTCCTATAACTATATCACTTGCAGCTAGACCATTTGCCATATCTTCTAAATAAGGCATCACTCTCTGGTCTTTATTTAATTTTATATCTTTTATTTCTTCCATAAAACTATCATAGAATCTCTTACCTGTAGCAAATATAAAAGCAACATCTTCTTTAACCATATGTTTTATAACTTTTTTCATTGCTTTATTTATAGTACTAGATCCACCACTACCACCGTAGCATAGTACTAATTTTTTATCTGGGTCTATTCCAAGTTTTTTTCTGGCTTCAGTTTTATCGGCATCTAAAATTTCCTGTCTTACTGGGTTTCCAACGAATTTTAGTTTGTGCTGACTAGATTCTGGGAATCTTGCATGAGAATCCTCAAAACTAGTAAGTACCTTTGTAACTGTTTTTGACAGTATTTTATTTGTAACACCTGGGAATGAATTCTGCTCGTGAACTACACAAGGTATTTTTTTCATAGACGCGTTAAATAGCACAGGACCACTTACATATCCACCTGTACCTATTACAACATCAGGTTTAAATGTTTTAACTATTTTCTTAGTCTGATGAAGACCTTTCATAAGTTTAAACACTCTCTTTACATTTTCTAAATCTACTTTTCTCTTAAATCCCTGAACAGTAACGGTTTCTAATCTATATCCATATTTTGGCACTATTTCAGACTCTATTCCGTTCCGTGTTCCGACGAAAAGAATCTCTGCATCTGGATTATTACTTTTTATTTCATTAGCTATGGCTATTGCTGGATAGACATGTCCTCCAGTTCCGCCGCCTGATAATATTACTCTCATTTCTTGTCTCCTATTTTTTCAATTTATATAACTCAGCAATGATTAATTCATATTCCACTTATAATATTATATCAGATTGACAATTTTTTTGAACTCCTCTTTAATAGATTAGTTCCTTTTATTATAAATTTTATATTGCATTTTTTATAATTTTAATTATTTATCTTAATTTCAAACAAAAAAATAGCTGTGCCGAGTAAAATTTCACAGCACAGCCTTTATATCAATTTTAAAATTTTATAAATTATTTACATTATCTTTGAAATCTTTTCCTCTTACTTCAAAGTTTTTGTACATACCCCAACTAGCACATGCTGGAGAAAGTAAAACTATATCTCCTTTTTTTGCTATATCGTGGCAAGTTTTAACTGCTTCTTTCATATCCTCTACTCTGTGTATATCTGTAAATCCTATTCTTCTAGCTGCTTCCTCGATTTTATCTGCAGTCTGTCCAAGTAAAACTAATGTTTTAACATTTTTCTTTGCTATTTCAAGAAGTTCATCGTATGTACTTCCCTTATCGTATCCACCTGCTATAAGTATTATTGGATTTTCATATGCCTGAACTGCTTTTATTGTAGAATCTGGGTTTGTTCCCTTAGAGTCGTTTACATATTTAACTCCTTCTACTTCCTTTACAAATTCAAGTCTGTGCTCAACAGCTTTGAAAGTTTTTAAAACTTCTCTTATAATTTCTATATCTATTCCTGATACGTAAGCCATTGCAGCTGCTGCCATACAGTTTTCAAGGTTATGACCTCCTGGTAAAGAAAGGTCATTTACTTTCATTAAGTTTATTTTTTCGTCTATATCTATTATGATATCTCCATTTTCAACGTAGATACCTTTTTCTAGTTTTTCTAATCTAGAGAAAAATACTACATTTGCATTACATTTTTCTGCTAAAGCTCTTGTTAATTCATCGTCGTAATTTAAAACACAGAAATCATTTTTATCCTGGTTCATAAATACTCTAGCTTTAGCATCTATATAGTTTTCCATAGTATGATGTCTGTTCATGTGGTCTTCAGTTATATTAAGAACAGCACTCACACTTGGTTTAAAATCTTTTATACTTTCTAGCTGGAAACTACTAAGCTCTGTAACAAAGCTAGCCCCTTCATTTGCAGCCTGTACAGCGTCTATTACAGGGTTACCTATATTTCCGACAACATAAGTTTCTTTTCCTGCTTTTTCAAATATTTCTCCTGTTAGGCTAGTAGTTGTAGTCTTACCATTTGTACCAGTTATTCCTACAAAATATGGTTTATTGGCTAATTCATAGGCTAATTCTACCTCACCTATTAATTCTTTATTTTCTTCTATTACTTTTTTGATAAATGGAAGGTCTAAAGGAACTCCCGGCGAAACAACAACCATATCTATGTCTGCTATATCTTCAGGATGGTGTCCTAAAATATATTTTATACCGTCGATATCTTTTATCTCTGCTATTATTTCTTCAAGCTGATCCTCTGTCTTTATATCATTAACTGTTATGTCTGCTCCGTATTTTGCAAGACATTTTATTGTTGATATTCCTGTCTTTGCAAGACCGACAAGTAGAACTTTTTTTCCTTTTAATTCCATTTCTTCTTCCTCCAAATTTTTAGAATCCTGCTACTACTCCTATCCAAGCAAGTATGATTGCTACTATCCAGAATATAAATACAACCTTTGTTTCAGGCCATCCACACTGTTCAAAGTGGTGGTGAAGAGGTGCCATTTTAAATATTCTTTTTCCAGTCTTTTTGAAATATGTAACCTGTATTATAACTGATAGTGCCTCAGCAAAGTATATACCTCCTACTATAGGTATTAATAAAACTGAGTTTGTTAAAACTGCAAATGCTACAACAGCTCCACCTAATGCCATAGAACCTGTATCACCCATAAATACTTTAGCTGGATTTACGTTAAATACTAAGAATCCTATACATCCACCTATTGTAGCTGCTGCAAATGTTGCAACTGCTACATCTTTAGCTACAAATAAAGCAAATACTACGAAGAATGTAGAAACTACTGCTGTTATTCCTGAAGCTAGTCCATCAAGACCATCAGTTAAGTTTACTGCATTAACTGTTCCTATTATTATGAACATAATTATTGGAACGTATAAAATACCTAAATCTATAAACTTATCTGTAAATGGTATCATTATTTTTGATGCCGCTGGAGAAGATGTATACTGATAGAATGCTACATATCCAGATATAACAAACTGCATAGCTATCTTCTGCCATGGTTTTAATCCTAGTGATCTTCTCATCTTTATTATTATAAAGTCATCAAGGAACCCTACTAATCCAAAACCTAACATACAAACAAGTCCTACAAATATATCAGAGTCTAACTTAGCTCTAAATAGAACTGTTATTGTTATTGCTATCATAAACATAATTCCACCCATTGTAGGCGTACCGTTTTTAGCAAGGTGAGTCTGAGGACCGTCGTCCCTTACTGTCTGACCAAATTTTAATCTATGAAGCATAGGTAAAAATATTGGCCCAATTATTACAACTATTATAAATGCCATAAGCATCGTAATAGTTAGATTTTTAATATCCATATTAAAATTTCCTCCTATTGTTTCTTGAATCTTACTTTATCTATTATATACCTTCTTTTTTTCTTGTAAATAGAAAATGTCTTCTTTTAGTTTAATTGATTTCAGAAACTTCCTTTACATACTCAACGAATTTTTCAAATTTCATCCCTCTAGAAGCTTTAAATAGCATTGTATCCCCACTCTGCATTATTTCTCCTAAAAGTTTTTTAGCATCTTCTAAATTATCGAAGTGGTATGAATTTTTCACATCAAATCCATTTTCCTCTGCTTCTTTATTTATAAATACCGCACTTTCTCCAACAGTTATTATAACATCTGAATTATCTACACAGGCTTTTCCTACTCTTCTATGTCCAAATTCAGCTAAATCTCCCATTTCAAGCATATCTCCAAGAACAGCTATTCTTCTGCCCTCATATCTTCCAAGTATGCTAAGAGATGCCTCCATTGAGTCAGGACTTGCATTGTAAGTATCATTTATAACAGTGTACTCACCTATTTTTCTTATATCCTGTCTCATTCCTGTAGCTTTAAAATTAGAAAGACCTCTTTTAATTCCTTCCATAGATATTCCCTCTACTGTACCAACAGCTATTGCAGCCATTGCATTGTAGATATTGTGTTTTCCTACAGTTGGTATAAATATTTTTTCTATATTTCCCATAACAGAACATTCAAATTCTATGCTATCTTCTGTCATATCATAGGCTACACAGTATATATCATTATTTTTTTCAAATCCAAATGTTATAAGGTCGTAATCTCTTTCCGCATCTCTTAAAGTAGATAGGAATTTATCGTCCCCATTTACAACAAGAGTGTTTCCTTTTCCAAATCCAGTAGTTATTTCCATTTTAGCTTTGAAAATGCCTTCCTGAGATCCAAGATTTTCAACGTGTGAAAGTCCTATATTAGATATAACTGCAACCTTTGGATTTACCATATTTGCAAGGTACTCGATTTCTCCAAATCCTGACATACCCATTTCTATAACAGCACATTCATAACTACTATCTAGGTTGAATAATGTTAGTGGAACTCCAAAATGGTTGTTGAAGTTCTTTTCATTCTTTAAAGTAGCTCTTTCTGAAGAAAGTGCTGTATACACCATATCTCTAGTTGTTGTTTTTCCAACACTACCAGTTATTCCTATAAATGGTATATCAAATTTCTTTTTATAATAGTGTCCTATATCTCCAAGTGCTTTTGAAGTATCATCGACTTCTATTATATTCATATCTGATTTTATATCGATATCTTTTCCTTTATTAACAATAAATACTCTGCATCCTAAGTCATAAGCAGAACCGATATATTTATGAGCATCGTTGTTTTCACCGACTATAGCTACAAATGCTGTATTTTCCTTAGCAAGTCTACTGTCTATTACGATAGCTTTTACAGATTCGCCGCCTTCCCCATTTTTTAAATTTCCTTTAGATGCTTCGACAATCTCTTTTACTGTCAGCCTCTCCATTTTACTTCCTCCTAACCTTCCGACAACAAGTCGGTTTTGAGCAAAAAAATTTTATGCTCTAGTTAATATTTTTTCTATCAATAAAGGCAATGTATAGATGTCCACACATTGCCCTGATAAATTTTAGCATTTATAATTATATACCAAAATCAAATTTTTTTGAAGTGATTTATAGTCAGATGTAATCAAACTGTTACATATTCATATGATATTCACATATGATTTAATAGTTTTGTCATAAATTACTTCTTTTCAGCTACTCTAAGCTTAGCACTTCTCGATCTTGGGTTCATTTCTATCTCTTCTGCACTTGGAAGGATAGGCTTTCTTGTTATAACTTTAACCTCAGAAACTTTATCGCACTGGCAGAAAGGCATCTCTGGTGGGCAAATACAATCTAATGAAAGATATTTAAATTCATTTTTAACTATTCTATCCTCTAAAGAATGGAATGTTATTATACAAATTCTTCCGCCTGGATTCATTATTGAGCAAGCGTCATCTATCATTTTTGTTATTACCCCAAGCTCATTGTTTACTTCTATTCTTATAGCCTGGAATGTTCTCTTTGCTGGATGTGGCCCATCTATTCTCGCCTTTTTAGGAATAGCTTTTTTGATTATATCAACTAGCTCTCCAGTAGTTTCTATTGTTTTTTCTGATCTTCCTTCAACGATAAACTTAGCAATTCTTTTAGCCCAGTTATCTTCACCATAGTCTTTTATTATCTTTGCTAATTCTTCTTCTGTGTACTCATTTACAACATTGTACGCAGAAAAATCTTTTCTAACGTCCATTCTCATATCAAGTGGAGCATCTTGCATATAAGAGAATCCTCTATCAGCCTCGTCTAACTGATGAGAAGAAACACCTAAATCTGCAAGCACACCATCTATTTTATGTACGCCTATTTTTTCAAGCTCTTCTTTTATATTTTCAAAATTGCTGTGTACAAATTTTACTCTGTCGCTATATTCTGCTAATCTTTCTTTTGCAGTCGCTATGGCGTTTTTGTCCTGGTCAAATCCAATAAATAGCCCGTCACTAGAAAGTCTTTTAACTATTTCTTTAGAATGTCCAGCACCACCCATAGTACAATCGACATAAACACCATCTGGTTTTATATTCAGATTATCTATGCACTCATTAAGAAGTACCGATACATGATTAAATTCCATTGTTTTCTCCTTTTTTATGTTATTTTTTCTACTATTATATATTATCTTGATATTAATTTAAGCTACATTATTTTTCTTAGCTCTGTTCTTTAAATAGAAGTGAAGTACTAATCCGCCTACAACACCAACTAAACTTATAAACTGAGCCATTCTTATCGGCCCAAACATTAAGCTATCTGTTCTAAGTCCTTCTATGAAAAATCTACCTATTGAGTATAAAGTTATGTAAGAAACAATAACTTCTCCTTCATAAGTCTTTTTCTTTCTCATATAGAACATTATGAATAGGAATATTCCAAAGTCCCAAATTGACTCATATAAAAATGTTGGATGAACTTTAACTCCATCTACCATAATTCCCCAAGGAAGTGATGTTGGTCCTCCATGAGCTTCACCATTTATAAAGTTCCCCCATCTTCCTATAGCCTGTGCAAGTGGCATACCAACCATAACTGCATCTGCTGTTTTGAAGAAGTCTAATTTCTTTACCTTTGCATATATAAATCCTGTAAGAATTCCTCCTATAAGACCTCCGTGAATCGCAAGTCCTCCACCTCTTATATTAAAAATCTCACCTGGATTTTGTGAATAATAATCCCAACTAAATATTACATAGTACAATCTAGCACATATTATCGCCACTGGAATTGCTATAATTGCTATGTTTAAAACATCATCTTCAGATATTCCAACTCTTTTAGCTTCTCTTACAGCTAGTGCAATACCTATAAGCATCCCAGTTGCAATAAGTACCCCGTACCACATCACATCTATTCCAAAAATAGTAAATGCTACTCTATCCATATTTTCCCCCTGCTTAATTTTCTTCTCTTTTTAAATATTAATTTTCTTCTGTTTCTATAGGCTCAACTATTGATATTACACAGTTTTCTTCTTTGAAGTGAGTTCTTAGTCTGTTTTCAACATCTTCAAATTCTACTTCTTTTAAAACTTCTAAGTAGTCTAATATATTTACATCTTTAAATGCGTAAGATATAAAGTTATTAGCTATAAATTCCATAGAATCCATATATTTTAAGAACTCTCCTATTTTTTTCTTCTTAGCTCTTTCAAATCCAGCTCTTGAAAGTCCTTCTTTTTTATATCTTTCTAGGTATTCAGTTATAGTATCCTTTACCTTGTGAGGATCTTTTCCTTCACCTGAAATCAATGTAAACGCATACTCAACTTCTGAATAAAATCCGCCGTAGAAGCTATCGTTTACCATTCCCTTCATGTACATATCCTCATTTAATTCGCTACCTGTTTTAAATATCATATCGCAAAGAATATCGCTGACTACTTCCTTTTTAAGAAGTTCTTTTCCTCTTAAATTAACGTCCTCGTCTTTGTACGCTATGTTAAACATAGGCATAGATACCTGATATTTTTCAACTATTTCCTTCTGAGCAATTTCTTTAGGCTCTTCATTTGGGAATCTCTGAATTTTTCCTTCTATTTTTTCTATATCAGAGTGGTTTGCTTTTTTGATTACATCCATAACTTCATTTTCGTCTAAATCCCCAATTACAAATAGTATCATATTTGATGGATTGTAGAATGTGTTGTAACATTTATAAAGCTCGTCTGGAGTTATTTTGTATATGCTGTCAACATCTCCAGCTATGTCTATTCTAACATTATGTTTCTGATACATTGCCTTTAATGCATTGAAATATACCTGCCAGCTTGGGTCATCGTCGTACATTTTTATTTCCTGAGCAATTATTCCCTTTTCTTTCTCAACATTTTCTTCTGTGTAGTATGGTGTCTGAACATAATCTATTAAATGTGTTAAACACTCATTGAAGTTTTCTGTAGCTGAGAATAAATAAGCTGTCATATTAAAGTTTGTAAATGCATTTGCACTAGCTCCGTATTTAGAGAATAAATCAAATGCGTTTCCACCATCTGGCTGCTCAAACATCTTATGTTCTAAGAAATGGGCTATACCTTCGTGTACTCTTATTTTTTCACTCTCACCCTTTGGTACAAATTCTAAGTCATTTGATCCAAAGTCCGTAGCTAGTACAGCATATTTTTTTACAAAACCTCTCTTAGGCATAAAATAAACTCTTAATCCATTTTCTAATGTTTCAAAGTATAATTCTTCTTTTATTATATCGTTTACTATCTTTTCCATAATATCCTCCTTATTTTTCATTTGTAAGGAAGTATACTGTATCTTCCTGTATATCCTTCATAGCGTCAACTATATCTTCAACAGTTATATTTTCAACATAATCTATTATCTCTTCTACTGTGTAATCTGTCCGTCCTAGTTCCTGTGAAAATACGAATTCTGACATTCCACCTAGTCCATCACAAGAAGATCTAAGTCCGTTTATTAGAGATTTTTTAGTATTAACTAACTCTAATTCTGTTATTTTCCCATTTCTTACAGCATCAAGATTTTCCATTATAAGTCTTTCTGTTTTTTCTCTATTCTGCACTTCTATTCCTGAAGAAATCATCATTATAGATTTGTATTTATCTACATTTGCGAATATGTAGTAGCAAAGACTTTCTTTTTCTCTAACATTGTTGAATAGTTTTGAGTGAGGTCCTCCACCTAAAACACCAACTCCAGTAACTAAAGCGTAGTATTTTTTAGCATCTTTGTAGTCTGTATTTGCTCTAAATCCCATAACAAGTTTACCCTGTGTTATATCCATAGCTTCGTCTACTCTTTTAACTTCTTTTACTTCTTTAGCAAACTCTTCTCTAACTACAGGCTGTATTTCTCCTCTTTCTATTGAGAAATGGCTCTTTATAGTATTTTCGATTTCTTCACAATCGAAATCTCCTTCTACTATTATATCTATTCTTGAATCTTTTATTATTTTTTTATAATGTTCGTAAAGAGATTCAGGAGTTATAGCATCTATCTCTTCTATTGTGCCCGCAGATGGTATGCTGAATTTTTCTCCTTCGCACATTATTTCTATACATCTCTTGTGTGCATATGCTCTTTTATCATTTATAATAGATAAAACCTTATTTTTTAGGTTTTCTTTTTCTATTTCAACGTATTCTTTTTTGAACCCACCGTCTATCACAAGAGGTTTTGTTATTAAATCGTTTAAAAGCTCGATTATATCTCCAAATATTTTTTCATCTATATATTTGTCATTAGTATTTAAAACTTTAAAAGATATTATCTGTCTTTCTCCACGTTTTGAAGTATCCGCAGCTAAAGCAGCGCCATAAAGGTCGTCAAGTCTATCAGATAATTCCTTCATTGAAGGATATTTTTCGCATCCGCTCGCAAGAACCTGAGGTAGTAGTGAGTTTTTTGCTGCCTCGTTTTTATCTAACATTCTCTGTATATTTATGCTAATCAGATTTGATTTGAATTTTTCAGTTTTTATAAGAGTAAGCCCCATTCCGTTGGCTAATTCTTTTTTTATTATAGATTCCATTTTCTTCCTCCTCTTTCAAAAATTTCCTATTATAATATTATAACCTTTTTAATTGGAAATATATATAATAAAATCTTTTGGTTTACACAAAATATATTTTACATTAATAGTTATTCTGTTGTATAATTAATCTATGTGTCAATAGATAATAACGCTGAATGTATTAAGTGATGTTTACATTTAGCTAAAAATACAATAAAGAGAGGACGATTAATTATGAAATTAGGTATAGTTGGTTTACCAAACGTTGGTAAAAGTACACTATTTAATGCTATAACTCAGGCAGGGGCTGAGTCAGCAAACTATCCATTCTGTACAATAGACCCTAACATAGGTGTTGTATCTGTACCAGATCCAAGATTAGACAAATTAAAAGAGCTTTACAACTCTAAAAAAATAGTTCAGACTGCTATAGAATTCTGTGACATAGCTGGACTAGTTAAAGGAGCTTCAAAAGGTGAAGGTTTAGGAAACAAATTCTTATCTAACATAAGAGAAGTTGACGCTATAGTTCACGTTGTTAGATGTTTTGAAGACCCTAACGTTGTTCACGTTGACGGTTCTGTAGACCCATTAAGAGATATAGAAACTATAAACTTAGAGTTAATATTCTCTGATATAGAAGTTCTTGAAAGAAGATTAGTTAAAACTACTAAAGCTTTAAAAGCTGATAAAACTCTTCAGGGAGAAGTTGATATATTAAACAGCTTAATGGCTACTTTAGAAGACAATAAATGTATAAGAACTATGGAATTTGACGAAGATACTGCAGCTTTCGTTAAATCATTAAACTTACTTACTTCTAAACCAGTTATATATGTAGCTAATGTTTGTGAAGATGATTTAGCAGATGACGGTGCTACTAATGCAATGGTTGCAAAAGTTAGAGAATTTGCTGAAACAGAAGGTTCTGATACAGTTGTTGTATGTGCTCAGATAGAAGCTGAAATATCTGAACTTGAAACTGATGAAGAAAAGAAAGAATTCCTTGAAACTTTAGGACTTGAACAGTCAGGTCTTGACAAGCTTATAAGAGCTTCTTACCACTTATTAGGATTAATATCATTCATAACTGCTGGGGAAATGGAAGTTAGAGCTTGGACTATAAAAAATGGAACAAAAGCTCCTCAGGCTGGTGGAAAAATCCACTCTGATATAGAAAGAGGATTCATAAAAGCTGAAACAATAGCTTACGAAGACTTAATACAGTATGGAAACATGACTGCAGCTAAAGAAAAAGGTGCAGTAAGACTTGAAGGAAAAGAATACGTAGTTAAAGATGGAGATGTAATATTATTCAAATTTAACGTGTAATAAACAGAAGGACGCGAAAGTAACTACTATCCGTTCCAGGCTTCGACGCTTTCTTTGTCTAGCTCGAACTCCGTTCGAAGCAATGACGAAAGCGTCTGTAGATTGTCACTGAACTAGTAGTTATCTTTCTTGTCCTTACTTTATTTCATCGTTAAAATTTGAATAATACGGAAATACATAGTAGAAAAGCCCTCAGACGAGGGCTTTTCTATTTATAAACCAACCATATATCTCTTTTTGATTACCATGAAGTCTTTTCTAAGTCTATTACTTTTTTTGATTCGTAATCATACTGGTACATATCCAAAATTTCTGCATCCATCATATTCCATGATCCATCTGCACTTTTTATACTTTTATAATATACATACTGAGCTTTTGTTCCTTCTTGATTATCACGATCAAACATTAGATATCTAACTTGTTTTTCATCTTCATAGGTAACGATATAGCTATATCCCTTTGCATTGTAATCTTTTTTATATTCTGCATCAGTTTCCTTTATATAGTTTTGATATATTTTCTGATAACCTTCGTCTATTTTCTTTATTTTTTCTGTATCTTGCTGACTTTCAGTTATTATATCATTTTGATTTGATTCATTTTTATTGTCATATTGATATTCTGTTTTTTTCTCTGAATCCCCGTACTCTTTATCTATACATTTATCTATATATTCCTGTTGTGTAATTGATGTATCTATATCATATATTCCATCTGCATCTCTTAAGAACCTAAGAACAAAAATATTTTCTTCTTTGTATAACCTATACGATGGTTTATCTAACCACACTGGAGTTTTAACTATCACTGTTCCATTGTTATTATAATGTTCTGAATCATCATTTAGCATATTTATAAATATTCCTAATGACATTGCTAAAACTATGATTAGTCCAACCACATATAAAAAAATTCTTTTCAATAAAGATTTCTTTTTATTCATCTTTATTAGCCTAGATAAAACACAGGTCTATATAACATTTAAACACAATAAAGTTAAAAGTAGTATTATAGGAACTGTTCTTATAAACCATAAACGAAATATTTCTCCGTTTGATAAAGGATATCCAATTTTAATACCTATATATACTATTGACACTATAATAGTAATCATAGTAGTGGCCACCAATGTCTTTATTTTAAAAGATATTTTATTTTTCGTTTCTATCTGTTCTGTTTCTATATCTTTAATAAAACTTCTAAACCATAGTAATCCATTTTCAGATAGAACATTTTTATCAAGCAATATAACTTTATTATCATTCCTAATTAGATAAATATAATTTTCAATCTCTCCCTTACTGACAAACGAATTCCAATAATTATGTGTAAGTCCAATCTCTGTGAATATATCCACACCATCTTTGGAAAAGACATATTTTCGTTCATTTTTTATTTTCTTTTTTTCATTATTTATGATTGCTTTCATAAATACACTTTGGAATTTTTCTACACTTAAACCTAATGTAGCACATCCAATACTTAACAATAATAAAATCTGGGCAAAGGATATATTAAACAAGTATGAATAAAATGCTAAAGAAAACATATAAAATGCACTCACCAAAATTATACCTTTAATTATTCTATTAATTTTTATAGTTTTTAATGAGCTAATATGCATTAAAATATCATTTACTTCTTCGTTTATATCTAAATTATATATAATTTTATTATCTTTATATTCCACTACCATTTTTGATTTCTCCTTTAATTCACCTATTGAAAGATCAAAATTCAGATTTATGATTTCGTTATATTCTATATGGCAAATTATATCAAAAATACTAACTGCTATAAAGCATTTATATAAAATGTCATAATCTTATAATCACACTATTTTTATTTAGCTTTGCTTTACCTTTTCAACTTATATACTCTTCAATATTAAATGCATTCTTTTTATTAAAATCTTCTAGTAGATTTTAATTGGTATTCTACTTTTAAGATAATAAGATATTTATTTTTTGCTCTGCATACCAAATAAAATTTCAAAAGAAATTTAATAATTTTATGGGTTTGCTGCTGTTATAATGGCAGCCGGCTATTTTTATTGGAGTCATATCAATTCGTACGACAATCTGCAAGCGACTTGCAACTTATAAATGTGTTACATAAAAGTGCAAGTCGCTGAAGCCTGGAGTAGAATGATATGACCCAATAAAAAAGAGGTTGCCACAATAACAGTAGCAACCCATTATATATTACTTTCTTTTAAATTTTATCGCATTTTCTTTGCAGTGAGATATACATTCCCCACATTGTACACATTCCATGTCTCCAACTTTTTTTACATCCAGTTTACAAGTTATCGTACACGCGTTACATCCTGTACATTTATTCTTATCTATTACAAATCCAAATATAGAAATCTTGTTAAATAACCCATAGAATGCTCCAAGTGGACACAAGAATCTACAAAATCCTCTAAAAACAAATACAGCCATAACAAGAATTGTTATCATAACTCCAATCTTCCAATTGAATAAAAATCCTGTTAAAGACTGTAACCGCTGATTGCTAGACACTAAAGGTACACCTGCTTCTAGTGTTCCAGCTGGGCAAATATATTTACAGAACCCAGGCGCTGACATAGTTAGAGGTATTATTACGACAAATACCACAAGTATTACATACTTTAATAGAGATAATTTTTCGCTCCATTTGCCTTTTTTTACCTTTTTAGTAGGTATTTTATATAGTAATTCCTGAATCAGTCCAAAAGGACATAAAAATCCACAAATCACCCTACCTAGAAGTATTCCAAAGAGCAAAAGTATTCCTATTATATAGTATGGAAATTTATACTTAGCTGATACTAGTGCTGACTGAACACTACCAAGTGGGCAAGATCCTATTGCTCCAGGACATGAGTAGCAGTTAAGTCCTGGCACACACATCCCCTTACTATAACCTTGATATATTTTTCCATCAGCAAATCCCCCTATATTACAGTTGTAAAGTACCGCCGAAATTACCTGGATTAATCTTCTCTTTCTATCTTTTATCCATTCAAACATCTATCCTATTCCTATACACTCGTAGCAAATTCTATTGGCTTTATTCATAACATCCTTAACTCCACCATTTAAAGCTCCGATAATTATTAAAATCACCGCTGCTACGAAAATCACCTTTCTAAGTATTTTCCCCTTATTCATTATTTTTCAAATGCCTCCGTTAAAGATCTTAAAACTCTCTTGTACTGCTCATCTGCTCCTGCAGATCCTACCATAGTTTCGTGCACTTTTCCTTCCTTATCTACAACAACCAAATAAGGAATACCGTCTGAAGGATATTCATTACATATATCCATATTTTCATCGTAAGCTACTTTAAAAGTATAGTTTTTATCCTTTAAAAACTCATCTACAGTCTTTTTATCCTCACCGTAGTTTACAGCAACTATTTCTATCTTATCTCCGTACTCTTTCTGAAGTTTTTCTATCGCTGGTAATTCTTCTACACAAGGTCCACACCAAGTTGCCCAAAAGTTTATTAAAACAACTTTTCCTTTATTTTCAGAAAGTACAAAGCTTTTCCCATTAGTTAGATTTGCGTAAAATTCTGGTGCCTCATCACCTACTTTAACTTCTCCTGCAGCACTTGTTCCAGACTTTCCACTGCATCCAACTAGAGATAAAGTCATTATTAATCCCATTAACATCGCTAAAACTTTTATTTTTTTCGACATAAATTTTCCTCCTAGTCTTTTTAATTAGATTGTAATCACAATTAACTAGATTATATAACAAAAAGTACCTCATTAATATATCCTGAGGTACTTTTTTAGAAAATCTTAATATAAATTCATTTTATATTCTATTAATAATTATTTTAAATCCTGTATTTTAACACCTGTAAGTTCTCCGTATTTCTGCATAACAGTTAATATACTTTCTTTACAAGCATTTAAATTCTTTTCTTTTCCTATAGAATATCTAGCTTCTGGATTAGAAGTGTATGGCATTTCAACAAATGAAGCTATTGGAGCTATAAATCCGTCTTCATCCTTAGCATCTTTATTGAACTCGAAGAAGTATGGTGCATCTATTATAGTTGTTCCATCTTCCATTGTTCTTGTTCCTTCAAGATTAGTTAAATGTCTATCTATAAGGTTTTTGTACATATGAACTATTGGAGAGTTTTCTTCTAATATATTAGTAGTCTGTTTGTATCCCCATTTATCTGTTGTGTAAGCTCCATCTATCTGAGGATCATACATATAAACTCTTACATTATTCTTAACAGCGTACTGGTTTACAGTAGATATTATTGAACGAGTTTTTTCGCTTCCAGGTCCACCCATCATTATTAGAGAGTTTCCGTCCTGATCTGTTAACCACTCTAACTGACGATATGTTATTGGATATATATTTACTTTTTCGTCTGCTTTGAATATTTCTTTTCCGTAAGAATTAAACGCATCTTTTATATACTGCTCTTTATCGTAGTGCGCTAATTCTATTTTATTATTTTTTATGTAGTCAAATATTTTAAGAAGATTTTTTCTGTATTCTTCTGTTACATATTTTCTTACTGGTTTTCCTTCTTTATCTAATACTTCATTTCCTTCTGCATCAGTTTCTTTTACATAAAGACCTTTTTCATCACGTTCAACCATCTGTTCAAAAGCGTAAACTACTGGGAATTTTCCTCTTGCTACACCTTTACCACTATTGTCTTTTACGTTGTCTTTATTGTAAAGGAACATTATTGGCTGCTGTAATCTACCTACAGTAACCTCTTTACCATCTGCATTTGTATAAGATATTGCAGTATCTGAGTCAGATGGGTATTCTATCCAGTCATCTAAATTTGTTAAAAATCTAGATACCATTTCTCCGTACATGTAGTTGTATTTTGCCCCTACTGTGTCTTTCCCGTTAGTCATACGAACGAACATAGAACCATCATCCCCGTTGTCTACATTGAAGTCGTATGAGTATATTGTGTCTATTCCATATTTTTTAGCAAATTCATTTACAGAAGGCCCCATGGCTCTACTGTTGTGGCACCAAGAACCACTTAACTGTATAAGGAAGTTTCCTTCCTGCTGCATTAAGTTCATAAGCTGATCATAACTTATGTCTTTAAATACTATTTCTTTATCTTCAAATGTATCTACACCGTTCTGACGATCCATATCAGCATTTGAATGTCTATTGAAATCGCCAAAAGCATATTCTTTTTCAAAATCGTAGTTTAAAGACGATAGCTGAGCTTTTGTATCAGCTAAAGTTTCTTTTTTAGATGTATTTTCAGTACTAGCTTCCTTATTATCACTTCCACATCCTGTTAATACCCCTGCAACAAGTGTAGCCGCTAGTATTGTAGATATAACTTTCTTATTTATCTTCATACTTTATTTATTTCTCCTTTCCTATTTAATTAGCACATTGGAATTGATACTTCTTCAGTAGCACCGCCACCGCCACTTGATGCATATTCTGATTCTAAAGCTACAAGGTCAGCATAGTTTTCTATTGACATATACTGGTCTTCTTTTAAGTAGTTAGTAACAACTTCTCTAGCTGCTTTTACGTAGTTTTCAACATCTGTATTAGAATATTCTTCAACTGTTTTTCTTGCATCTGCAACTTTAGCTGCTTTTATCGCAAGTCTAGCGTACTCTATTTTTTTCTGATCAAATTCCGCAGTATTTGTTATCTTTTCTTCTAGTCCTAATTTAGGGTCAAGAGAATTATAGTAGAAAACTGCACGATCTATTTTTTCTTTACATTCATCTGTATAAGCAACTTCACCTATGTTTGATATTGCTTTTTCTGTTCTATATACAGAGCATTTAGCTGAAGCTATTGAAAGTATAAAGAACACAACAACAGATGCAAATAATAATTTTGTCGATTTTTTCATTAGTTGGCCTCCTTTATTTCTTCCTCTGTATTGAATATTTCGTCGTCAAGAAGTCCTGTTTTTCTTGCGACTACTGTAGCTGTAACATTAGCTGTAACAACGTTTAGTAATGTACGAGCCATGTCTGACATGTTGTTTATAGGCATTAAAAGAACAACTGCTGCTATTGGTAAATCAACCGCACTGAATAACGCAACAGCAGATACAACACCTATACCTGGAACCCCAGCACTACCCATAGCTAATATAAGTGCCATGAATCCAAGAATTAAATAATCTCCAAATCCCCAGTTCATTCCTGTAGCATTCATGTAGAATATTGCTAGTAAAACTGGCCATACACTTGTACATCCTGGCATACCTATTGTAGTACCTAGTGGTGCTGTAAAGTTGGCAACTTCTTCATCTACCCCTACTTTTTTAACTAATCTATCTATAGTTATTGGAAGTGAACCAACACTACTCTGTGTAGTAAATGCTGTAACCTGAGCATCGAAAGTCTTTTTGAAGAATTCGATTGGGTTTACTTTTGCTACAAATTTTAATATTAATCCATTGAATATGTATGTCTGGAAGAAACAAACTGCAAATATAGCTACTAGTAATAATAATAACTGAACAACAGCATCTTTATCGCTAAATAACCGGCTAGCAGATGTCGCCATTAAACATAATACTGCAAATGGAGTACAGTCTATTATGTATGATAATATACGGAATATTATTTTCTTAACTGCTTCTACAAGATTTTTGAAGCTTGATAATGTTTCTTCTCCTTCTTCAGAAGATATACTAACATAAGCTACAGCTACAGATACCGCCATAACTATTATTGCTACGACATTATCTTCAGATAAATCTTTTATTACGTTTGTTGGGAATAATCCAAGTAAAACTTCATTTAGTGAAGTTCCCATGTCTTTATATGCATTTACAGTAGTATCAGTAACGGCTGCTATATCAGCAAATACAGCTCCTCCACCTTTACCAATTCCTGTAATTACACCAACTAACATAGTTACTACTATAGCTCCAACAGCCGATAATAATAACCAAACTACTGATTTAACACCGATATTTTTCATTTTTTCTTTATCGTTTAGTGTTATAAATCCTGAAATTACTGAAATTAAAACAACTGGCGCAACTAGTGCTGTTATTAGATTTACATATATCTGACCGATTAAATCTAACCATACTAGATACGTGTTCCCCTCTGATGCGAATACTATACCTATTACTCCACCCATTACCATACTTATTAGTATGACAAATGTCCAGTTTACCTTATATGATATTTTTACAAGGGCTTTGAATAAAAGTAATGTAATAGATAATACTAAAAGTGAAATCCAGTTTACACTTGCTATTACGTCTATCATTTTTCAACCTCCTTTATTTTATGTCTTTAATTTTATGTTTTCTCTTAAAAAATGACTTTTTCATTATAACTTCAAACAGAATAAAATTCAAATAGATTTCATCTATATTCTTAAATTTAATTAATTTTTACTAGTTATCGTTTTCATTAATTAATACCTTCATTTTTTATTAAATAGACATAATAATTTATTTTATCGTCATTAGTTTTTCTTATGTTTTATATAAGTATTTTCAGTATTTATAAAAAACAAGATATTCATTTTAAAATATTTTTTTATTTTTTTAAATTTGCATAAACAATTGCTCATTCATGCAAATTTCTGTATTTATATATAGAAAAAATCTATAATGTTATAGATTTAGTTTAAATTAAAGGTTAATTTTATGTAAATTTAACAAAACTTTTCCATTTTTTTTGGTAAATTCGCCACAATATGAATTTTAATTTCATATTTTTACATAAAAAATAAGCCCCCTCCCGGTATCCGTATATACCGAGAAGAAGCTTATATTAAAAGTCTTTTGGGTTTTCTATTTTTTATGCTTCTTTTTTAGCTTTGAATAGTTTATCGTTTATTCTATCAACTATAACTGCTATTGCGTTATCTCCAGATACGTTACATGCTGTTCCGAAACTATCCTGAGTTAAGTATAGAGCTATCATTAATGATGCTAATCCACCTTCTGATGGTATACCAACCATTGGTAAGAATGGAAGTGCTGACATTATTGCTCCACCTGGTGCTCCTGGTGCTGCAACCATTGCTACACCTAGCATTGCTATATATGGGAATAATACATTGAATCCATGAGGCATATTATTCATCATTAAAACTGCTGTTGTGAAGCAAGTTATTGATATCATTGATCCTGATAAATGTATTGTCGCACATAGAGGAACAACGAATTCTCTTATCTGTTTAGAAACACCGTTCTTTTCTGCACATTCTACGTTTACTGGTATTGTAGCTGCTGAAGACTGAGTCCCTATAGCTGTTAAGTAACCAGGAACCTGATTTTTTAACATTGTGAAAGGATTTTTCTTTCCTATAGCACCAGCAAATGAGAACTGGCATATTAAGTATATGAAGTGTAGAGGTATTACTGTTACGAATACTTTCCAGAATACTCCTAGTATGCTCCAAACCTGTCCTGCATAAGCTATGTTAGCAAATGTACCTGCTATGTATAATGGTAATAATGGTATTATTATTGTTCCAAGAGTTGCTGTTACTATATCCTGGAAATCATTGAAGAATTTATAAAGAACATCGCCTTTACCTTTGTTTCTTAATGAAGATATACCAAGTCCCATCATGAATGCAAATACTATTGCTGCAGTTACGTCTACCATTGGTTCTAATGGTATTGAGAATATTGCGCTTAACTGACCTGCACTTGGGTCACCTATTTTACTTGCTACTTCTGCATTTATAAAATTAGGGAATAATGTTGACGCTACTATGAATGCTATTGTTCCTGCTACTAAAGTTGAGCCGTATGCTATTCCTGTAGTTATTCCTAATAATTTACCAGCACCTGTTGCTAGGTCTGCTATACCTGCTGTTACGAATCCGATTATTATAAATGGTATTACAAATGATAAGAATGATGAGAATAATCCACTTATTGTTACTAACACCTGTATTACTGGTGCTGGACAGTATGTTCCGATTATGATACCTACTATAATACCCATGATCAGTTTAGGAACTAAACCAATTTTTTTCTTTTTCTTTTCTTCTGCCATTACTCTTTCCTCCTACTCATATTTTTTAGGCTTTATTTTAATCACTACTGAATTTTAAATATTACCAATATAATTTCTGAATATAAATTTTCCCTTTTAAGACTTAATTGATTTAAATAATTTTTATATCTTAATTCAGTTGTGAATAAAAAACGTTTTTTTCTTTTTGTACGCTTTATTGTATCACGTTTTAAATAACTATGAAATAGTTTTCATAATTTTTTCTTATAAATATTTCTTATAATCTTATAAATATTTCTTATAATGCTATAAAAAAAGTCGAACTACATAGTTCATAAATGTTGAAACTAAGCAATCCGACTTGTTTTTTTATCTACAAAATTTAATAAGAACGATAATTTAAAATTATCAAAAAATTTATTTTATTCCATTATTATCAAATTCTCTACTC
>SAMEA3387476__coassemble_1085_pt1 | contig 55341 bp, 52 predicted proteins | sample SAMEA3387476__metabat2_low_PE_029 | metagenome-assembled genome bin SAMEA3387476 (sample SAMEA3387476) | Felis catus | biome: Faeces | place: United Kingdom | collected 2012
GACTTACATACTCTGCCGGTCCTAAGAATGTATATGGCATAGTTTTTCCATATTTATCATTTTTAAATTCACGAACAAATAGTACAACTCTACTTCCTTCTTTTACGTGATTTCTGTATCTCTTACCTGTTTTACTATCTTCACTAGTTGTACTCTGACTCTGCCAGTGGAATAATTCGTCGTTTATAGAATAGTCCTCGTACATAGTTGTAGGTGAGTAGTCTTTATCTGATTTGTTAAGAGTTATAAAGAAAATATCTGTTTTCTTGCTTTCAATCCAAAGCACTCCTTGTCTTACAGATGAGAAACTAAGATAATCAAATCCCATTAAAAGCTGTCTTTGAGTATATGTACAGTGTAAATCTATAGGACAATCAAATCCTAAATCAACTTCTTCATCAATAAAATCTATTTTACTGTAATTATATTCTAATAGTTCTATCAACTCTTTTCTCATATAATCACTTTTTACTAATTTATTTATATTTTCTAAAACTTTCTCATCATTCCAATCCTCAGCTACTTCTCCACAAACTGTAACATAAAACATTTGGAGCATTCTCTTTTCTAATTCAGACATATGGTTTATTTCTACATTTTCTATATTCTTTAAAAATCCTATTAAAAATTCTATCCATCTTCTTGAGTCTAAAGATGTAAAAGTATACAGCGCCGCACTCATCTCCTTTTCTATAGAGTCTTCAAAATCATCTATAACGCCTGCAGCTACACATAGTCTGCTAAATGATAAATCTTTATATTTATAAATTATCTTAGGATCCAAATGATAATATTCTAAGAAATTCGCTAAATTTAACTCTAAACCAGTATCCTCTTCAAAAGTAGCCACTTTGTTTACTAATGCTGCTCTATTTCCATAGGATGCTTTTATATTAGACATGATATGTTCCTTAGCTTTTTTCTCAAGCTGAATATAGCATCCCTTTGGAACTCCTACAAATCCTCTCTTTATCTCACTTTCAACACTCTTGTTAGTATTTGATAGAAGCGCTGCAAATTTATCTTCAAAATTATATCTTTTGTTGGCCTGTCCTATAAAATCAAGTACAGTTAAACAATCCTTCCCTTCAGACAATCTAAGACCTCTCCCTAACTGCTGTAAAAATACTGTCAAAGATTCTGTTGGACGCAAGAATAATACTGTATTTATCTCGGGAATATCTACCCCTTCATTATATATATCAACAACAAAAATAAATCTAACTTCTCCTTTTACAAGTCTATCTTTAGCGCTCTTTCTCTCTTCATCAGGAGATTTTCCTGTCAAATACATTGAAGGAATTCCTCTTTCATTGAAAAACTCACTCATAAATTCAGCATGTTCTACTGATACACAGAACCCAATTCCCTTAACATCGTCTATATCAGCGACATATCTAAATATTGAATTTACAACTAAATCCGCTCTTTTTTCAGCAATCTTTCTATCTAGAGCATAGACATTAGATAACTCGTGCTTATCGTATCCACCTGCACTCCATTTTAAATCATCTAAATCTACATTATCTGTAACCCCAAAATACTGGAATGGGCAAAGTAGCTTTCTATCAATTGCTTCTGGAAGTCTAATTTCTGCAGCAATTCTATTATCAAAGTATTTTAAAATACTCTTTCCGTCCATTCTCTCTGGAGTTGCAGTAAGTCCAAGAAGAATATTTGGTTCGTAATATGTCAATAAACTCTGATATGTAGGCGCTGCTGCATGGTGAAACTCATCGACAATTATATAGTCATAAAAATCTTTGTCAGTTTTCTCTATAAATTTCTGAGAGTTGAATGTCTGAATAGATATGAATAAATTATCCAAACTATCCGGTTTGTAGTTACCAACAAACATATCTCCAAAGTTTGCATCTTTTAACACAGCCCTAAATGTGTACATACTCTGTTTTAAAATTTCTTCTCTATGTGCTACAAATAGAAGCCTACCAGGTTTGTCTGGATTTTTTTTTCTAAACCTTTTGTAGTCTAGTGCAGATATTACAGTTTTTCCAGTACCTGTTGCTGCAACTACCAAGTTTTTGTAATGTCCTCTAACTTTTCTCTCTGCATCAAGCTTATCTAAAATCTCTTGTTGATATGAGTATGGTGCAATATCAATAGTGTACATCTCTTCGTTATTAGACTCGTAATACTTCTCAGCTTTTAAAGCTCTTGCTAGTTTTTCCTTTTGGTCTTCTTTATAGTATTCAAATTCATTAGAGTTCCAATAACTTTCAAATGTAGCCTCTATTTTTGCTATTGTTTCTGGTAAATCCTTTTGAGTTACCTTAACATTCCATTCTAACCCGCTTGATAGTGCGGCATTTGATATGTTTGATGATCCTACATAGGCAGTTGTGAAACCTGTATTTCTATAAAATACATATGTCTTTGCGTGAAGTCTAGTTCTTTTTGTGTCATAACTTATCTTTATTCTGGTGTTGTTTAGTTCCCTAAGCTCTTCAATAGCTTTAATATCAGTTGCTCCCATGTATGAAGTTGTTATAATTCTAAGCTCTCCACCTCTAGCAATGAACTCTTTTAAATCCTCAATTATCAATCTCAAACCACTCCATCTGATAAAAGATACAAGCATATCTATCCTATCACTAGATGCTATTTCTTTTTTAAGTTCTGTAAACATCTGTGGTTCATGCACAGCTCCTGTAAATAAGCTACTTTGAGCAATTGAAGTTTCTGGTCTAGTTACTTTCTTATTTCCAGCTAATGAAAGTACTGTATTTTTCTTGTCGTAAAGTGCAAGTAACTGCTCACCCTCATCTGTTACAGACATTTTTTTGTAATCTTCGTCGTTAGTTTCTTCTTTTATTAAGTCCACTATTTTATTTATTAAAGATATTTGTTTTAATCGAGCATTTTTCTCTTTTTCGTCTTTTTTACCTTTTGTAGCTTTTTCTTCCTCTTCTTTTACAATATTTAGTCCTTTTTCTACTATTTCAGATACATATTTTGCAAATACTTTTGATGATTCTGCATAGTCTACGGCTTCTTTTTCTATGTGTTTTTCGTCGTTTTTATCTATTAATTCTTGGTTTATGTTTTCGTTGATTATTTGTTCGTAGATACCATTTTTTAGCATGATTTTTCTCCTTTTGGTTGATAATTTTATTGTATCATTTTAAGTATTCGCGATCAATCATAGTTATTTTTAATATATTTTTTCTAATAAAAAAGGCTGATACTCTCGTACCAACCTTTTAAAAACTCTACACATGTAAAACATCCAGAATATCTTTCTTCAACTTAAACGAATACTCGACATCTCCTATCCTATCTCGATCCACAACAATCTCCATACTAACACTCGATGGCTTATTAGAAATAACATAAATCCTATCAGAAAGCAAAATCGCCTCCTCAATATCGTGTGTAATCAACAAAATAGTCGACGTCACTTTCTTCCTAATATCCAAAAGCCATTTCTGCATAGAAGACTTTGTAATCGAATCCAATGCTCCAAATGGTTCATCTAGCAACATAATATCATTTGAATTGACATAAGTCCTCATAAAATTCGCCCTCTGTCTCATACCACCAGAAAGCTCCTTAGGATATTTGTCCTCATAACCCTCAAGTCCAAACACCTTAAAATACTGTCTGACTTCTTCTCGAGCCTTAGATTTCTTTTCTTTTCTAAGAACAAGAGGAAGCGAAACATTGTCTATTATTGTCTTATATGGAAGAAGAAGGTCTTTCTGATACATATAGCTAAGCTTTCCATTTACATCCACTTTACCACTATCCTGCTTCAAAAGACCTGCTATAATATTGAAAATTGTGCTCTTACCACATCCACTTGGACCTAGTATTGATACAAGCTCTCCTTCTCTAACATCAATAGAAATATTATCAATTATCTTATCTCCATCAAATGATTTGCTAATATTTTCAATTCTTATCTTAGAATCTAATCTATTATCAGAATCCAAACTACTATCAAACTCTAATACATCCTTAGACTCTAAATCTTTAATTTTATTATCTTCTCTATTCATATTCTCTCGATTTCTTTATTATCATTAAGATTTTATTCTCTACTGAGGTAGGAATTCGTTTGTATAAGCATCTTCTGGTTTTAAGTCTTTATTTATTAAACCGTATTCTTTTAAGAATGCTGTATAATTATTCCAAACTTCATCCTTCATTTCTCCCCATCTAGGTGCATCATCTTTATATTTTGATGCTAAGAATTTCTGGCTTTCTATAGCTAATTCTTCATCTATTTCTGGAGCATGTTTAACTAATATCTTAGCTGCTTCTTCTGGATTATCTATAGCGAACTGATATCCTTCTGTAGTAGCTTTCATAAATTTCTTAGCAAGTTCTGGATTATCATTTAATAAAGTTTCATTAGATATTATTACCGGAGTGTAATAGTCTAATCTCTTATCGAACTGATTAAGTGGTATAAAGTTTAAATCAAAGTTCTTTAATTTAGCCTGAACAACATCCCATCCTTCATATATCCAAGCGAAATCAACGCTATTAGTTGTAGCTGTAAAGAAGTCGTCCTGTCCTATATCAGCTATTGTAACTTTATCAAAGTCTGCTCCAGTTTTTTCCATAACTGCTTTTATAGCTGCTGTTTCTGATTCAGAACCCCATCCTCCGTAGATTTTTCCTTCAAAATCTTTTGGTGTTTTTATATTTTTATCTTTTGGTGATGCAAATCCTGATGAATTGTGCTGAATTACAGCTGCTATTGCTTTTATTGGAAGCGGATCATCAGAAGTTTTAGCGTATGTAACTTCTTCCTGATATGATATACCAAAATCTGCTTTTCCTGATGCAACTAGACTTGCTGCTCCTCCTTCAGGTGGCTGAACTATTTCAACATCTAGTCCCTGATCTTTGTAGTATCCATTTTCTAAAGCAGTATAAAGTCCTGTGTGATTAGTATTTGGAGTCCAGTCTAATACTACAGTTACTTTTTCTCCTCCATCTGCTGATTTTTCTTCTTTTTTAGAACATCCCGAAAGAGTTGTAAGCATCAGGGCTCCAGCAAGGGCTATCGATATATATTTTTTTATTTTCATAAATTATCTCCTTAAATATTCCTATTTTTTAAAACTTTTTTTCTTATAATTTGCACTACTCCAACAAATATTAAACTGAATATTACTATAAGTATTGTAGATGCAAATACTTTATCTAATGCATAAGCCTTTTTAGATCTAACCATATACACACCAAGTCCAACAGTTCCTCCAAGCCATTCAGCTACAGTTGCAGCCATAACAGCATAAGTTGCAGAAATCTTTAATCCAGAGAAAAGTTTTTCTATAGACATAGGGAATTTTAAATGTATAAATGTATCTAATTTGCTAGCATTCATCGTCTTGAATAGGTTTAAATAGTCCTTATCCACATTCTCCAAACCATCTACAAAACTAACCAATATCGGGAAGAAACACGTTAATATTACCATTAAAGTCTTTGGAAGTATTCCAAATCCAAACCAAATCACAAGAAGTGGCGCTATTGTTATTGTAGGTATCATCTGTGTTATAAGCATTAATGGATATAAACATTTTCTAATAATATCTACAAAATCCATCAATATTCCCATTAAAAGTGCTATTAATACAGCCAGCATAAACCCAGATATAGACTCAAATATCGTAATAATACTATGATTAATTAAGTTTTCATAATCTGTAAAGAAAACTTCTATTATATCTGTAGGTGCTGGTAAAAGGTACTGTGGTATATCAAACTGTACCACAGCAAATTGCCAAACAGCTATTATAACCAAAAAAGTAATAATTGGATAAGAGGCTTTTTTTATACTATTTGTGGTTTCTAAGTTTGTCCTCAATAGTTAAACCTCCAGCCTTTTCATCTACTCTAGCTACAGTTATTACTCTTTCACAGTTTAATTCAAAAGGTAATTTGTGCATTTTTTTGATAAGCTCGAATACTTCATCGAATTCTCCTTCAAAAGTAGTACTCATTGCACCTATTTCATATTTTAATCCACTTTTTTCTACTAACTCTATGCATGCATCTACTATTTTATACATCTGATCTTCGTTTGCATAAGGGCGTAGAGGCATTACTGCTACGTCAGCTATTACCATAATTATCATTCCTTTCAATTTATATTCTCTCTTTTTATTATACTATCGCTCTTTTTTTTAATCAAATATTCTTTATACTAAATTAAGATTTATTTTTTTAAGTAATCGATTGTATAACTATAAAAGATTACAAAATATTTTTACCCCTTATAAACTCTGTATAAACACATCAGATATATTTTTATAATTTGATAAATTTACTTTAGTTTTAATATAATTTATTCTATAATAAAAAGTATATAACTTCACTACAAGGAGAGTTGAAATGTTTAATAGACAGAAAGTTTTAGATAGACTTACAAATCACAAACCTTATATAAATGGTTCTGAATATATGAGGAGAGCTGCTGTTTTTATTCCTATGGTGAGAAAGGATGGGGAAATTCATATACTATTTGAAGTTAGAGCAAGTAGTCTTAAACACCGGCCATCTGAGATATCGTTTCCAGGCGGTGGTATAGAAGAAGGTGAAACTCCTCTACAAGCAGCAATAAGAGAAACACAGGAAGAAATAGGCTCTTATCCTGAAGATATCAAAATCATTTCTGAGTTGGATTTACTTATAACTCCTGTAAAATATATAATTCATCCATTTGCTGGATATTTGGATAATATAGACCTCATGAATTTGAATAAAGATGAAGTTGACCATGTTTTTATGGTTCCTTTAAAATATCTTTTAGAAAATCATCCTAAAAAGTATTTTAATACTGTTCAGGTTCTACCAGATCAGAATCTTCCTTTTGATTTGATTCCTGGAGAGAAGAATTATAAGTTTGAAAATGGAAAATCTCAGGTTTTATTCTATAAGTATAAAGATTACGTTATTTGGGGGATAACAGCTAAAATATTGTATAACTTCTTAGAGTTTTTTGAGAACTAAAAAAGGGATTGTCACAGTTAATTTCTGTGATAATCCCTTTTTTTTAATTTTATTATGCAACTAAATGTTTTTCAACTGTTTTTTCGTAGTTTATTCCAGCAAGTAAGAATGATACTGCTGATACTGAAAGTGAAAGACCTATTGCAATGTATATTACAACTAGTGGTACTCCACTTATTAAATGAAAAGCTCTTAGTGATATACCCATAGTCATCATAAATACCATTATCATATATCCTTTTTTATCAAAGAATGCGAATAAACAAGGTTCTTCATTTTCCATGTTAACTATTCTTTTTGAGTGTTTGTTGAACATTTTGTAGAACACTTTTGAGAAGAATATTGTAAATCCTATAAGCCCAAGTATTATAGCTACTTCTTTAAGGCTACTCATCACAGCGAATTCCTCTTCTGCTATTTTTAATATATTAAGTCCTGCTATAGCCCAAACTGCTCCAGCTATGAAGAATAGTGTTCTTTTACTTGCTTTTGGTTTGAATTTTTCCAGCATGATTTTTCCTCCTAAGTTTTAATCTTTTTTGTAAGATTTTTATTTATGTTTATATTATACCCTATGTTTCTCTCTTTAATCATTAAAAGTTAAAATCATTTTATCATTCAAATGTATTTAAATCAAGTATTATATTATCATCTATGTCGGAAAAATGTCGGAAGTTTTGATTTTTTATACTTTTTATCTACACTCAAAAAATATTTCAACACCACAAAAAAGGCAAAAAAATAAGCAGTACCAAGACTGCCAGAAAAATTAGAACTATTATAAATCGTACTCAATCCCCATAATGTGGAGTTACGAGGACTATTATGAACATACTTTGTACTTGTTAATTTAATAATACACTTTTAATTCATAATAGTCCAATCGTTAAAATCTATCGTATTATAGATAACTATAGATATAATTTCAAAATATCAGTTCTCCATCTATAGCATTAATTATCATCTTTATTGCTATTAAAATCTTTTATAATTACTCAGTTAATCCACTTAATATAGCTTGAATATCTGTTGAATTTAAGTCTGATTTTTTTGTAAAAATAACTATATTATCCCTTTCAGCTAATAATACCGTTTCCTCATCCATTGAAAGGCCTTCTACTTTTGAATAGTCTACAGTAGCTACTCTATCGTCTTGAAGTATCGCATTCATGATAGTATCCCCTTCTGTAGCTATAAATTCTAGTATAGACATAGATATTCCTATTAGTGTATTATAAGTTAGAACATTAACCATATCATTAGAATTTATTGTATGTATTATTTCTAACACTTGATCTTTTTCGCTTAGATTTTGAAATTCTACTGTTTCCATTTTTAAACCTCCAACTACAAATAAAATCTTTAATCCCTTTTTTATTATAACATTATTTTATTTATTTTTTTCATTAGATAAAAACTTATCTTTTTTATTAAATATATTTTTTACTCTATCTAAAAATCCACTTTGGGTAAATACACAAGTTGGTTTAATTCTTTTATCCAGTAGTTTTTTCTTATCTCTAGCTTTTTGTCTATTTTCTATTATATTTTTAGCTATGTTTTCATTATCATATATATGTATATGCTTTTTATTTTCTTCTATATTTTTAAAGAACGGCATTTCCTCTTTATCTTCTATCTTAGCCACTTTTTTAGCCAATCTATCTGCAAAATTATTCCAATAATTTCCACTATGCGATTCTATCTCATTAAATTTAACAGCAATTCCATCTTTAATACACATATTGTACAATTGCTTTAAGATTTTTCCATAGTCTATCTTAGGGTTTATTTTATTCGTACATATGTCTTTAATGAAAGATAAGTCGTGGTTAATTTCAATTTCATCAGAATATTTTGTAATAAATACCCATTCAAGCGCCCTCATAGCTGCTACAAGTTCTCCCGATATATTCTTTTTGCCCGTTATATCTCTTTCTGCATAAGAATATCTATATATCTCTTTGTCAGCTTCAATAACCACAAATGCTGCACCATATTTTTTCGTAGCCTAACAATATGATCCATCTGTGTATATTTTTAATATTTTTTCATCATTTACAAAATCTATATATTTTAAATCACTTAACTCTTTATTTTTGTTTATATATTCTTTTGCTTTTTCTAAAGTATTAAATTTTTTCATATATGCACTAGAATATCCATCAGTCTGTTCTCTTGCTAATTCATAATTTTTGTATATACCTGGTTTTCTTCCTTTTACAACGACATAACACTTTCCTTTATAGAATTTTCCTTCTTCAATATATTTTTTGGCGTCTTCCAAATTTTTAAATTTTTTCCATTCTGATCCAGATACACCCTTTACCTGATTTTTAGCTTCTTCTAAAGACTCATAGACGCCTACCTTTTTTCCATTTCTAACAGCATAGTATACTTTTGCTGGCTTTTTTTCTTTTTCTTCTTTAGAATTTAATAAAGATCTAGTATCTTGTTTATATTCTATAGTTAATCCTGGTAATTTTTTAACAGTTATTTTATTTACATCTGTCACCAATAAGGGCTCTTTTTTTACTTCTTTCTTATCGTCCTCATCAATTTTCTTTATTGTCTTACTACTGGCTGTGCTTTGATATTTTGATGAGTAATATTTATCATCGTAATAATCGTCGTAATCGTCAATATAATCATCATTCCATTGACCATAGTCACTTTCATCGTCATAGCTTAGATTTTCATACTCATCATAGCTATAATAAGTATTGTTAATATATACTCCATCAGCTTCATTGTTCTCGTAATAGTCTATATCATCTAAATACCGCTCATCAAACTCATCCACTTCCTGGATTTCATCATTTATAAAATCCCCAAATATTTCTATTTTTTTCATCTAATCACCTCACAATGATTATTTTTTCTTCTTATACTTTTTATTGCTCCTATATGTTACACCATTTCCTAAATTTGCAGAAATACCTCTTTTAGTGTTGTAAGTTACGTTCCCGACTTTAACTGAAGCACTTACACCCGTCTTACTTAAATTCACCTTTACATGTTTCCCTAAATTTATAGTTTTTCTAAAACTTAATCCCATAAGCTCATCTCCTAAAATATACTTTTAAACTACTCTAAAATCTCTATACTTTTTATTTCAGATTGATTTATTAGATATATACCAACCTCTAACATTGGTTCCTCATCATCATCTTCTGCTTGATGATAACATTGGCAAAACTCTTCTATTGGAGAAACACTATCAAATGTTAGTCTAATTCTTTTTCCTGCACAATTTTTCATTTCTTCAATACTAACTATTGTCAATTCCTTCTTTCTTAAAAATTATACTCATCTTCTGAACCTAAAATCTGACTCCATCTCGCAGAAATTAATTTTGCATAATAAAGACTTGGTAATCCATAGCATCCAAGCGCATATGCATCATTTAATTCAACTAAAAGAGTTTTTCCGTCACTTGTAACGCATATATCCATGCTGCACGCTGAAGGACGATCCTCCCAACTTGTAAAAGCTTTCATCATTGAGTTTAAAACATTCTCATCATAATGGTACATACAGCTATTTTTATATTGATTAGTTAATATTCCATAAGGTCTAACATCTATTAATTCATCGTATATTATAAAACAGCGCCATTCCGCACAAATATCTAATGGTTCGCTAATAAGAACCTCATAATCTTCACTTTGATTTCCACATCCAATTAAATCCGATACGCTATTAATTATTTTTCCTGTAAAAACTTTATTTTTTACAGGTTTAACAAAATATCCAGCAGACCATTTTTTCTCATCATTTGAAATATTATTAATCGTATCTTTCCAAATTTTTCTTCCTAAAAATGGCTTTAATATTTCTGGATAGTCCGGGATATTTGGAACAACATCAAATTTAGAAAAAATAATATTACATTGATTTAGATAATCTAAAACAATATCATCTCTTGTTACAATGTCATATATATCATCTATTGAATGATATGGAATAATTTCTGCTCCCATTTCTCTAAATCCATACATTGCATTTACAATATTGATACTATGCGGAATATTCATTTTCATTTCTTTAATATATTTTGTTCTCATATAAATTTTTCCCATAGTCCTCACCTTTTTCTTTTGAATATTCTCCTTATAATAAATATTATCATATTTTTATTTAAAATACTAGTTTGTATATAATTCACTTTTCAATAAAAAAATACCTATCTGCTTAAAAGATTTTAAATCCTTTATACAAATAGGTATCTAATATTTCTATTCAATTACATACTAAGAAGTTTTTCTTCTATGTATTCTTTTATTGGTTTGTCAGCTATTGTAGCTGGTCCATCACCAAAGAAGTCTATTACTATATTGAAGAAGTTTATCACTAATTTGTTTCCATCTATATAGTACTCGTCCATATGTCCTGGTATAAATACTACTTCGTATTCATCTTTTGGTAGCTTATCCTCTAAGTCAGTTAAATTAAGCTGTTTAACTGGTTCTACCATCATATTTGTGAATCCTAAATCTTCAAGCATCCACATATTTTTACTCCAGAATCTACTTTCTTTTTTAGTAGGTTTGTTTAATAATTCTCTGTTTGATATTGCAGAAAGCACTTTTCTTACAGATTCAGCTGTGAATTCTTCATCGTATAAATATTTCATATTTGGATTGTCTGCTATTTCTAAGAAGAATGAATCCGCTATTTTTTCTTTCTGATGCACTGAATCCCAAATGTAAAGCATCATTTCTAAGATTTCGTTTTTGATAACGATTTTGGCCATGTTAACTACCCCTTTTCCATTTAAAATTTTGCCCGTGAACTACTTCACTTAAATTAACCTTGTCTGTATTCCGGTTTATAATTGGAATTTAGTTAAATATTTTCATTTTGAAAATACAACTGACATTACTAGTATAACATAAAATCGTTTTTTTAACATTAAATCATTACTTTAACACATCATTGTTTATTTTATTTAATTCAAATTTATTAAATATATACTACTTATTTAGCTTCTCCGTACATTTCTTTTAATTTAGCCTGGATTTCTTTGTTTTCTATATATTCATCGAATTCCATTTTTCTATCCATTATTCCATTTGGAGTTATTTCTATTATTCTGTTTGCTAAAGTTTCTATCATCTGGTGGTCATGAGAAGTAAATAGTATTACTCCTGGGAATTTTTCAAGTCCCTGGTTGACAGATGTTATAGATTCTAGGTCAAGGTGGTTAGTTGGATCATCTAAAACAAGTACGTTAGCGTTAGAAAGCATCATTTTAGAGAACATACATCTAACTTTTTCTCCCCCTGATAATACTTTAGCCTCTTTTAGAGCTTCATCTCCTGAGAATAACATTCTTCCTAAGAATCCTCTTACGAAACTTTCACTTTTTTCTTCTGAGAACTGTCTTAACCAATCTACTAATGAATATTCGCATCCATCGAAGAATTTATTGTGATTTTTAGGAAGGTAATCCTGAGTGGTAGTTACTCCCCATTTGTATGAACCGCTATCTGGCTCCATTTCTCCCATTATTATGTTGAATAATGTAGTAGTAGCTATTTCATCACCCATGAATACTATTTTTTCGTCATTTTCAAGTCTGAATGATACATCATCAAGAACTTTTACACCATCTATAGTTTTAGTTAGGTTGTGAACTTCAAGTACTTCATTACCTATTTCTCTAGCTGGAGTAAATCCAACATATGGGTATCTTCTGCTTGAAGGTTTTATATCTTCAACCTGTAATTTATCTAACTGTTTCTTTCTTGAAGTAGCCTGTTTAGCTTTAGAAGCATTTGAGCTGAATCTTGCTATGAACTCTTTTAACTGAGCTATTTTTTCTTCCATTTTCTTGTTCTGGTCTTTCTGTAGCTGTAATGCTAACTGACTTGATTCATACCAGAAGTCGTAGTTACCAACGTACATCTGTATTTTACCGAAGTCTACGTCTACTATGTTTGTACATATCTGGTTTAAGAAATGTCTATCGTGTGATACAACTATTACTATAGAGTTTTCTAAATCCATTATGAAGTTGTTTAACCAGCTTATTGACTGGAAATCAAGGTGGTTGGTAGGCTCGTCAAGTAATAGTATTTCTGGCTCACCAAATAATGCCTGAGCAAGAAGAACCTTAACCTTTTCAGCACCTGTAAGCTCTTTCATTAGTTTGTGGTGCATATCTTTTTCTATGCTAAGTCCCATAAGGATTTTTTCTGCATTAGTTTCAGCATCCCATCCATTTAACTCTGCAAATTCTGCTTCAAGATCTGCTGCTTTTATACCATCTTCTTCTGTGAAGTCTTCTTTCATGTATAAAGCATCTTTTTCCTGCATTATATTCCAAAGTCTTTCATGACCTCTTATTACAACGTTTAGTACTTCTTCTTCTTCGTATTCGAAGTGGTCCTGTTTAAGTACTGACATTCTTTCTTTTTCTGTTATTGAAACGCTACCTGTATTAGGCTCTATTTCTCCTGATAATATCTTTAAGAATGTAGATTTACCAGCTCCATTAGCTCCTATTATTCCGTAGCAGTTTCCTTTTGTAAACTTAAGGTTTACATCTTTGTATAGTTCTTTATCGCCAAATCTAAGTCCGACATTAGTTACCTGTAACATAAATTTTCTCCCTTTCTATTTTGATTTTTATATTTGATAAATTTATTATTTTCGTTTTAACTTTAAATAATTCTATTCAACACAATCCCTTATATGATATCTTATATTTCACTTTCAGTCAACAAATTCATTCAACAAAAAAGCAGCTACTAAACTTTAGTAACTGCTTTACAATCTGGTTATAATTCTTCTTAGTTGAATAACACACATACTTTTACATTTTTAGACTCTGGTTTAACTAAGTTTGCAAATATTACTGAGCTCTTATCTCCAGTACATCTCTCTTCAAATTCTAGCATTAATTCAGAAATATATTCAAAAGTAACTCTTTCATCGCCTTCAAGTATCATTATACATTTTTTAGATATAAATTCGTCTCCTGTACTTTCTATATCTTCCATTATTTTTTCAACAGCTGTTCTTGAATCTGTTCCATATTCTATCTGAGTACAGATATATTTTATATCTTTATCTGTTATCATTATATCTCTTAAATCAGTTATATCCAGGTTAAGAATTGGCTCCTCTGTTATAGATTCTGCCATCATATCCATAAGATCAGCTATTTCTGATAATTTTTCTTCTTCAGCTTGTATATATCTATCTATTTCTTCTATTTTTATAGGTTTATCTGTTGAAAAATCAAATCCTATGCAAAGAGTTTTTCTCTCAGCAGCCATAAATCCTATAGCCTTAACTATTTCAACAGCTCTTTTGTCTGTAGAATCAAATACAAGATAAAGTATCTCTATTTCATCAAGAAGCTTTCTTACAAAATCCTTATCTACATCCTTGTTTTTATCTATTTTTTCTATAAATGTATGGCTTATGTCCATTTTTGAAATCTTATCCACAAGCTCAATTCCTTTTTCAGATATTCCTATCGCTTTTGATATTTTTCCTTCCATCTTTTTCCTCCAAAAATAACCTTTTAAAATTTATCCTCTATTATTTTTTATCTAGGGTAAGTATCGTCCTCGTTGCTAATTTTCTCTAGTTTTCCTTGACTTTCAAACTTATTCATATAATAATGAGAAATCCATGTACATACTCCACATAATAATAGTATAAAGTAGTATACTAAAAAGCTGTACATAATAACAGCATATCCTATATATTTTTTAGGGAATACCCCTCTAAATATACCGAAAAATGTAAGCTCATTAGCCCCTACATTACCTGGAGTAGGTATTGGTGATATCGTCATATAAAGCAATACCTGTAATGAGAATAGTAGATAAAAACTAGCTCCAGTCAGTTTTGATGCCTTATATATACAGAAAACTATACTGAAATATATAAAAAGCTGTAAAAACGTTAAAATCACCGTAATTATTAAAGATTTTACGTCTGTTATATACATTAATATAGACTTATTAAATTCATCAATATAATTATAGCATCTTTCGTTTTTTCCTCTTAAAAATCTAAATACTCTAAATCTCCCAAGTCCGTTTATTACTATGTCGGCAAATTTCTTCATAAACTTAGGACTAAGTACTATCATAAGTCCGCCAAGTATAGTAACTAGGTTCATTACCATACCTATAGTTAAAAGCATTATTATATGTCTATACTTAGATACAATCATCGCCTTGTTTAAGAATATTATAACACCACATATTATAGTAACAACTGTCTGGAATAATACTGTTTTATTAGTAACTATCGCAACTGCTTTACTAAGACCTATACCGTACCTATTCATAATGTAAATCTGCATAGGTTGGCTTCCTGATGCAAATGGTGTAACTAGATTGTAATAAAGTCCCATTGTTCCCATCTGAAGACCTATAGTCCTCTTCTTTTTATCTTTTTCTACTGAGTTTATAATAGCTTGAAAAACAACCGTTTCTAAAATTATATAAATTACAACTAATCCCATTCCCATAAATAAGAATTTCTTATCTACAAATGCAATTACATCCGGTATCCTTCTATAATCAACTGTTGTAGATATTATATAAAGTGTAAATCCAATTAAGAACAGAAGAAATCCGTACTGTGCTATCTTCTTTTCTTTACTTGTCAATTTTCTCATAACCTTTAGTCCCCTTTATTTAATCCCACAATATATTAGTATACATTTTTAAAATGCTTTTGAAAACATTTTATTCAATTTTATTACTTCTACTATTACTATTATATTTTATTTTACTTAAGATTTTCTAAAAGTTATCAAAAATTCATCTAATAATCATACATATTTTTTATAAAGCATTAAAAAAGGACCATCGCATTAAAAGTTTTTAACACGATAGTCCTAAATTATCATTATTTATCTAATTATTATATAAATATCAGTTTAAGCGCGAATAATATTGCTAATATTATTACTACAACAGATATTTTCTTTCTATCTTCTTTTTTAGCGATTAAGTTGTATACTATGTTTACTAAAACATAAGATAAAACACCTAATGTTAAACCATCACCTATGCTGTATGTTAATGGCATACCTGCTATTGTTATGAAAGCTGGTAAACCTTCAGTTATATCGCTGAAATCTATATCAACTACTGAAGATAACATTAAGTATCCAACATATATTAAAGCTGGTGCAGTTGCACAACTTGGTATAGCTATAAATATTGGTGAGAAGAACATTGCTACTAAGAATAATACACCAGCTGTTATAGCTGTCCATCCAGTTCTTCCTCCTTCAAGTACACCTGTTGAACTTTCAACGAATGTAGTAACTGTAGAAACACCCATTAAAGCCCCTGCTGTTGTAGCAATTGAGTCAGCTAATAATGCTCTACCTGCATTTGGAACATTACCTTCTTCATCAAGCATACCAGCTTTTGAAGAAACACCTACTAATGTACCAACTGTATCGAAGAAGTCAACGAATAAGAATGTACAAACTATTCCTATGAATGATCCTATATTAGCAGGATGAGTCATGTAGCTGAAATCTACTTTTCCTGCTATTGGAGCCATACTTTCAAATTTGAATATTCCTGTTGGAAGATATATTCCTAATTCCCGTGCATGTGCAGGGTTCATCATTGCATATCCCCAAGCTAAAAGTGAACTTACAACTATTCCTATAAGTATTGAACCTTTAACACCTCTTTTATCAAGAACTGCTATAAGTACTAAACCAACACAAGCAACTATAGCTGCTGGAGTAAATTCTCCTAAAGCAACTATTGTAGATTCATTGGCAACTATTATACCACTACCTGATAAACCTATCATTGCTATGAATAAACCTATACCACCTGTAACTGCTAATTTCATGTTTGTTGGTATAGAATTTACTACTGCTTCTCTAACTTTAAATAAAGTTAATATTATAAATATGATACCTTCTGCAAATACAGCTGTTAAAGCTACCTGCCAAGGAACTTTCATTCCTATAACTACTGTGAATGCAAAGAATGCATTTAATCCCATTCCTGATGCTAGTGCAAATGGTAAGTCAGCTAAAAGTCCCATTAAGAAACATCCTAAAGCTGCTGATAAACAAGTTGCTGTAACTAATGCTCCTGCAGGCATTCCTGTCGCAGATAGTATATTAGGGTTGACAGCTATTATATACGCCATCGTTAAGAATGTAGTAACACCGGCTAATATTTCTCTCTTCATATTTACAGGTCTGTTACTGAAAAGTGGAAACAGTCTAGTTAATGGACTATTTACCTGTTCTGTTGTCTTCATTATAAACAACACCTCCTATTAAATTTTAAAAAAACGACATAGCTATCCTGCATGTCGTCATATAATCTGGAGTACTTAATTCAGTATCATAGTCAGCCCTTTTACGGTGGCTGGTAGAAACTTATGACCCATATTGTCAAAATTATATGATTACATTATTAATTTTTATTTAATTTCGTTTCTCCACATTTAATTATTTTATTTTATTTTTTATCCTTTGTCAATATTATTCCTCTTCTATTATTCGTCCTTTTTTGAAATATTTTATTATTATTCGCAAAAATATTCACATTACTTAAAAAATATATCTTGTAAAGTGATTTTATTATAAATTTTTTTATTACAATTTTTTAATCTCCACTTAATTTTCTAAGAATTTTCAATTATAAATTAGTTTTTATATCTATAAAAGATTGTTTAAAATTTATTTATTTTTTGCTAAACAGTCTATCACTTTAAAAAATATATGTTATAATTGTTGTTAGGGAAACTTTTTCTTAAGGAGGAATTTTTACAATGAAAATATCAGAAAGAATTGCAGAACTTCGTGTTCTAATGAAAGAAAAAAATATCGATGCTTATGTTGTTCCTACAGCAGATTTCCACCAGAGTGAATATGTTGGTGAACACTTCAAAGCTAGAAAATTTATAACAGGATTCTCAGGTAGTGCTGGTACTGCTGTTATAACAGCTGATGAAGCTAGATTATGGACAGATGGTAGATACTTCATACAGGCAGCTAAACAGATAGAAGGAACTGGTGTGGAACTAATGAAAATGGGTGAACCAGGATTTCCTACTTTAAATGAATACCTTGAAAGTGCACTTCCTGAAAACGGTGTTTTAGGATTCGATGGTAGAGTTGTAGCTACTGGTGAGGGTGAAGGCTATGAAGCTATAGTTAATGCTAAAAACGGATCAATAGTTTATGAATACGATTTAATAGATAAAATATGGACAGATAGACCAGCTCTTTCTGAAAAACCAGTTTTCGAATTAGGTATTGAATATACTGGTGAAACAGTTGCTTCTAAATTAGCAAGAATAAGAACTGAAATGAAAAAAGCAGGTGCTACTGTTCACATACTTACTACATTAGATGACATATGTTGGACATTAAATATGCGTGGAGATGATATAGACTTCTTCCCACTAGTATTATCTTATGCAGTAATAGAAATGGACAAAGTTATACTATATATAAATGAAGCTAAATTATCTGATGAAATAAAAGCTCACTTCGCAGCTGATGGTATAGAAATAAGACCATACAATGATATATACGAAGATGTTAAATCTATAGATGAAAAAGAAGTATTATTAATAGACCCAGCTAAATTAAATTACTCTTTATATAACAATCTTCCATCTGGATGCAAAAAAGTAGCTGCTTCTAACCCAGAAATAATATTCAAAGCTATGAAAAATGACGTAGAAGTTGAAAACATGAAAAAAGCAAACTTAAAAGACTCTGTTGCTCACGTTAGATTCATGAAATGGGTTAAAGAAAATGTTAATAAAGAAGTTATAACTGAAATGAGTGCTTCTGATAAACTTGATGAATTCAGAAAAGAAATGGGTAACTTCATAAGACCAAGTTTCGAACCAATAAGCTCTTATGGACCACATGCTGCTATGTGCCACTATACTTCTTCTCCAGAAACTGATGTTCAGTTAAAAGAAGGAGATATATTCTTAACAGATACAGGTGCTGGATTCTGGGAAGGATCAACTGATATAACTAGAACTTATGCTTTAGGTGAAATACCAGCTAAAACAAAAGAATTCTTCACATTAGTTGCTATAGCTAACTTACACTTAGGTGAAGCTAGATTCCTTCATGGAACAACTGGTATGGTTCTTGATATATTAACTAGAAAACCATTCTGGGATAGAGACCTTAACTTCAACCACGGTACTGGACATGGTGTTGGATACCTTCTAAACATACATGAAGGACCAGCTGGATTCAGATGGACTTATAGACCACATGAAAGTCATACATTAGAAAAAGGTATGATAATAACTAATGAACCTGGTATATACTTCGAAGGTGAATTCGGTATAAGATTAGAAAACGAATTATTATGCTGTGAAGGAACTAAAAATGAATACGGACAGTTCATGCACTTTGAAGCAATAACATTCGTACCATTTGACCTTGATGCTATAGATACATCAATAATGACAGCTCACGATAAAGAACTTCTTAACAACTATCATAAAGAAGTATTTGAAAAAGTATCTCCATTCCTTAACGATGAAGAAAAAGCTTGGTTAGAAAAATACACTAGAGCTATATAATTGTATATTTTGACTAAGATACCCTACTTTTAATGTAGAGCATAAATTAAATACATAAACTCAGAAGCTGAATTGGATTTTATTCCTTTCAGCTTCATTTTTTATTCACATTAAATTCAATTCATTATCATTTTGGGTATACCCTATAATTCGCTAAATCAAGCCATTTCTTTTTAAGCTAAAATTATTATAATACAGTTTCGATATTAATTACTATATATTTTAAATTGATATTAATTATCTTTTGACAGCTAGTAAACGCTGAATTTTCAACACTCTTGTTCATATTTAGGATTTGCCCAATTCATATTCTATTCACTCTTTCTTCGTTTGACTTTTAGTATCAACAATCGTAATCTATATTCATGAACAATTATATTCGTATAATTTTAATAAATTTACAACTAAATACAAGGAGGATGATTACAGGTGTTTAAAGAAGAATGGAAATCAATCTGCAAAAACAAATTCCTAATTGTTGTACTAATCGCTGTTGCATTTATACCGGCATTATACAATATTATATTCTTAAGTTCTATGTGGGATCCATATGGTAAAGTGGATAACCTTCCAGTTGCCATAGTAAATCACGATAAACCAGTAGAATATGAGGGAAAAACTTTGAAAGTAGGCGACGAATTAGTAGATAACCTAAAGGAAGACAAAAGTCTGGACTTCCATTTTGTATCTGAAAATGATGCAAACGATGGAATAAAAGATGGTAAATACTATATGGTCGTAACAATACCTGAAAATTTCTCTAAAAATGCATCTACTCTTATATCTGATAATCCTAAAAAAGTAACTATAGATTATCAGACAACTGAAGGAAGAAACTTCGTAGCAGCAAAAATGTCTAATTCTGCAATAACTGAAATGAAAACTCAGCTATCTTCTCAGATAACAGATATGTACGTTACAGCAGCTTTAGAACAGTTTGAAAAGGTCGGCGAAGGAATGACTACTGCTGCAGATGGAAGTGGCAAATTAAAAGACGGTAATGACAAGATTATAGAAGGTAATAAAACTATAACTACTAATCTTGATAAACTTGCTAAAAGCTCTATAACTTTCGCAAATGGTGCTGAAACTTTATCAGTAGGTTTAGACCAATATGTTGCTGGTGCTGTTGAGTTAAACAATGGTGCAAATCAGCTTAATAATGGTATACAGACTTTAGCTGAAAAAGTTCCAGTATTAGCACAGGGAGTTGAAGCACTTTCTAATGGTGCTACAAAACTTGGAAATGGTGTTATGCAGTTTGTAGCTGGTATCACACAGTTAGACAATGGTGCTAAACAGTTAAATTCTGGACTTAATCAGTTAGATGAAAAAACTGCCAACCTTCCAGCACAGACTGCTGAATTAAATAGCGGTGCTCAGCAGCTTGCATCAGGACTACAGAGTGCAGGTTCAATGACTGAGTCTCAGAAAAACGGAATGATAACTTATGTAAATAGAGTTAATGCTTATCTTAATCAAGTTAATAAAGCTTTAAATAATTTACCTTCTGATTCAAAAACTCCTGATGTAAGTGGCATAGAAAAATCATTAAAGGCTATTGGCTCTGATTTAGCTACAATTCAAAGTGGGCTTTCTAATTCTGGTGCTGGTTCATCAAATTCTGGTGCTTCTTCATCTGATATAAAAGCAGCATATAATTCTGATACTGATGCTCATGCAGAAGCGGCTGTTTCTGCAGCAGAGTCAAGTGGCGCTGAACTTACAGAAGAACAAAAATCTGCTATAAGATCAGCTGTTAAAAACAGTGGTGGAGAAACTTTATCTGAAGCAAGTAATATTTCTTCAGGAACAAGCAACTCTGGTTCTGTAGATCCTTCAGTAACTGACGCGCTTAAAAATGCTCAACGGAATTTAAATGCTGTAAGTGAAGGTTTAGGAGCATTAAATGGTAGTTCTTCTAATTCTCTTACAGGTTTATCAGAATTACAGAAAACTACAAAGCAACTTAAAGCTCGGAGTGATGAAGCTACTCCAGGATTAATAAGTTCTATAAATGGACTTTACTCTATTAGAACTTCAGCAGCTTCTGGTTCTGCAGCTATTGCATATGGTACTTCACAGCTTGCTGCAAATATGCCTGTTCTTTCTAGCTCAATAAAAGCATTATCAGACGGAAGCGCACAGTTAGTAAATGGTACAGGTCAATTAGCTGCTAATGCACCTCTTTTAAATGCAGGTGCTCAGCAAGTAGCAAATGGTGGTAAAGAATTATCAGCAGCTGTTCCAACACTTTCAAGTGGTATATCAAGATTATCAAGCGGTTCTGCTGCACTTGCTGGAGGTACTTCAAAACTTGCTGCAAATGGACCAAAACTTACTTCTGGTGCAGGACAGTTAAAAGACGGTGCTCTACGGATATCATCTGGTAGTGGACAGTTAGCTGCAGGAAGTAATAAATTAGACGATGCTCTTCATCAGGTTAAAGATGGATTAGTAACTCTTACTGATTCATTAAAATCAGGTGCAGATAAAATAAAAGATACTAATACTGGAGATAGCGCTGCAAATGCAATAGCAAGACCTGTTAAGACTAGCCATACTGATGTTGATAAAGTACCTAACAACGGTACTGCTATGGCTCCTTACATGCTATCAGTTGCATTATTCATAGCTCCTATAACACTCAACATGCTTTACGATACATTCAATCCTAAGAAGAAACCATCTTCAGGAATTGCATGGTGGGCAAGTAAAATGTCTGTTTTAGGACTTGTAGCTGTTTTATCTGCTTCAATAGTATTCTTTGCATTAATAGGACTTCTTGGATTAAAACCATTATATCCTGCTAAAACACTAGCATTCTTGATATTAACGTCCTTGACATTTACGTCACTCGTTACATTATTCAACTTATTGCTAGGAAAAATAGGAGCCTTCTTAATGTTAGTCTTCATGATTTTACAGCTAGGTGGTTCTGCAGGTACTTATGCTATACAGCTTTCAAACAAATTCTTTATGGGTATAAGTCCATACCTTCCTATGACTTATACAGTAAGTGGTTTAAGACAGTTAATATCTATAAGAGGAGACGTAACGGCTCAGGTTGCTCTTCTTGTAGGTATCTTAATAGTAACTAACCTACTTATGATTTTATTCTTCCATATGAAGAAAAAATCTTACCCATCTAAAGTATTTGATGGCAATGTTTTAGCTAATGAAAAATAAATTTTAACAATATATAATTTAATAAATGTAAATATTTAAGAGATAAATAGATGATTTAGAGAAAAAAGAGACTGTTGCAATAATTTGCAACAGTCCCTTTTATTTTATACTATTCTTTTTCTTTTATACGCAGCCATAGCAATCGTATATGATCCTAAAAGTAATACTACAGATCCAATTACAAGTGCTACAGAGAAAGGAACTGCATTAAGACTAGCAAAATCACTTACATTAGCAATCGCAGCCCCAGCAAACATAGGTGCCATAAATCCGATTATAGCTATTAATCTTCCCTTCATTCCTCCAAAGCCTATATGAGAAGGGATTATTATTGAAATTGTAAGTATCGCACAGAATATACCCATTCCAGCTAATTCAAGTATTCCATTTATTCCCATAGTTCCTACTATACTACCTGTTTTAACCATATTTCTAGCAAATATTACTACAAAGAATAGAACAACACCTAATAAAACGCCAGAAAATCCAAGTAGATATCTAGATTTTATATATTCCTTATTTTCAACTGGAAGGTATCCAATCAAAATATCTATATTGCTCATTTCTTCATATGCCATAACCATATATGTAAAAATATATGCCATAAGATTTATTATCATTAATAAGTATACGCTGTTTGCATCTGCTCCGTTCATCTTCTTACTTCCTTCACTTACAAAGAAAACTGCTACCACAACCGCAAAAATACTTATCATTGCAAACTTTTTAATCGCATTTAAGTTTTTTAAACTCATCTTAGTAAGATTTATAATATTTCTCATGTCCTTACCCCCTTATATAGAATTTTAAAATATCTTCTATCTTTGGTCTTGAGTAAACTGCTTCTTCTCCTAATAATTCAAATAATCCGTTGTAATTATTAGTAAGACCTTCAAATCCAAAATCATTTTTACTTATACTTACAAAATATTTCTCTGTTTCTTCAGTTAATAAGTCTAATCTTCCTTTGACAATTTTGTGAGATTCTATTACGTCTTCTCTATATCCTTTTAAGAAAATCTTTCCGTCCTCGATAAATGCTATACTATCGCATACATCTTCTAAATCTGATGTTATATGAGTTGAATAGAATACTGTAAGTTCGTATTGCTCCATCATCTCCTGTATTATAGCCATAACATCATCTCTGACAACAGGATCTAAGTTTGCAGTTGGCTCGTCCATTATAAGAATTTCTGGTCTGTGAGATAGTGCCATAACAATCTCAAACTTTTTCTGCTGCCCTTTTGAGCAGTCTTTGTATGTCTTTGTTTCAGTTAACTCTAGTCTATTCATCAGATTTTTGTATAAATCCTCATCCCAACTACTGTAGAAACTAGATAGACTGCTTTTTATAGATTTTAATGTTGTTTCAGCCATAAACCCTGATTTATCTCCAACATATCCTATTTTTTCCTTTATATCTAATTCTTTTCCACTAAACTCTCTGTCAAATATCTTTATACTTCCACTGTCTTTTTCTATAAATTCCATTATAAGGTTTATCGTAGTAGTCTTTCCTGCTCCATTCTTACCTACAAACCCTGTTATTAATCCTTTTTCTATCTCAAAATTATCTATACTTAGATTGAAATCACCTAAGTTTTTCTTTAATCCTTTTATTTCTATAGCATTCATAAATTACACCTCCTCATAAATACTTTTGAATATCTCTATTCCTTCATCTAATGTAAGACCTATTGCCTTTGCCTGCCTGATTATATCTTCAAGCTTGTTTTCTATCTCGTACATTGTTATCTCTTTTATTCTGTCCTGATTTTTTTCAGATACAAAAGTACCTTTTCCCTGTACAGTTTCCAAAAATCCTTCTTTTTCTAATTCTTCATAAGCTCTCTTTGTCGTTATTATGCTGACTTTTATCTCCTTAGCCAATGTTCTAATCGATGGTAACATCTCACCTGGTTTTATATCTCCACTCAAAATCTGAGCTTTTATCTGACTTTGAATCTGTTCGTACAGAGATAGCTTTGATCTATCATCTATTATTATGTTCAATACTATCCCTCCTTTTTTAGATTGTGTATATACTGTATATATTATCTATATACACATAATAACACTGTATATAAATTCTGTCAACTGTATATACACTATATACACAATTTTTTTAATTTTACAACATAAAAATACCCTAGCTTATTGGAATTTCTCCAACAAACTAGGGTAATCTATTTTCATGGGGGTATTTTCTTATTCGCTAAGTAATGCTTTCTGCCAGTCTGCCTCTTTAAAACCTATAAGCACAACTTTTCCTGCATCAAATATAGGCCTCTTTATAAGCATTCCATCAGAAGCTAGTATATCAAGAAGTTTGTCATCTGATTCAACCTTTACAACGTCTTTTAAATTAAGTTCTCTATACTTTTTACCACTAGTATTGAAGAACTTTTTAATTTCAAGACCACTTCTTTTATACATTTCCTCTAATTCTTCTCTTGTAGGTGGCTCTTTTACAACATCCACCTCTTCAAATTCTATTCCATTATCTGATAGCCAAGCCTTGGCTTTTTTAACTGTAGATCATCTATTATATCCGTATAATTTCATAACATTTCCTCCAAATAAACAATTTTGTTATTGATATAATCTATACATACCCTATTGTACTATAGATTAAACAAATATTAAACAATTATCTATTTGCAGTTTATAAGCTCTTCTACAGTCCTTTTTACATCGTTGCTTTTCATAATCAAAGACATAACCGCAATATCATCGCAGTATTTTAGTGTTTCTGCTACATTTGAAGAATCTATACCTCCGAGAGCTACAACCTTGACTTTTGTTAATTCTCCGCCCATTTTCAAAAGTTCAAGTCCCCTTGGTTTTAACCCTTCTTTGCATTTTGTTTCATATATATGTGAAAGTGTAATATATGAAACTTTTACACCATATTTACTGCAAAGTTCTTCCATTTCAGCTACTTCGTCCGCACTATGTAGAGAAAGCCCTATTTTTTTACCAATCTTAAAATTATACCTCTCTTCTAACTTCTCTTTAAATAGCCAAAATGGAAGGTGTATTCCATCGCAGTCGGTGTCTTTATAAGCTTTGAACTTACTGTTTATTATAATAGATGTTTTTTTTCTTACATCAACTGGAAGAGATTGAGATATTTTTTCATAAATACAAATTACCTCTTCATCAGTTAAATCTTTTTCTCTAATAATTATATTATCTACTCCATTTATACAAGCTTCTTTGATTCTATCAAAGTACTCTTGCTCGCTGCATAGAGTTCTATTTGTAATTAAATACAAATTTATCACTACCTTTATTTCTGGCTTCTATCTGTATAATCAAATCTTTCCCAGTCTTTAAATACATGCTGATAGCCTATTTCTTTTAACATTGCTGTAACTTCCGGTACTTCACAGTCGTGGTTAGGCTCGAACTGTGCTGTATCGTGTTCATTCTGAGAATGTCCACCTACATCAGTAGATACTCCTGCACTTAGTTTAGTTACACCAAATGGTATTATATGTTTTCTTGTTTCTAAGTTTTCTCTAGTAGATACGTTTAATCCTGCATGAGGGTCGAATAATCTCATAACTAACATAGCCTGAACCATATTAGTATCAGTTACTTCCATTAATCCTTCAAAACATCCTTTGAAAGGTCTTATTCTAGGTGCTGAATAAGATAGTTCAATATATGGATAGTGATCTTTTAAATATTCTCCATGAAGTATAGTGAAGAATGCATCTGTTCTCCATTTGTAAAGTCCTAAAAGAGCTCCAAGCGTAAGAGTTCTCATACCTGCTTTTGCCCCTCTTTCAGGTGCATCTAATCTCCATTTGTAGTTAGCTTTTGGCCCTTTTATATGTACTTTTTTGTACATTTCTTCATTATATGTTTCCTGATATACAGTAAGACCTTCTGCTCCATTTTCTACTAAATGTTTGTATCCTTCAACACTCATTGGATAAACTTCTATTCCTATTGAAGGGAAATATTTAGTAGATAGATTTACAGCTTCTCCTATATATTCAACACTTGACATATTTTCACTTTCTCCAGTAAGTATTAATATATGTTTGAATCCCTGTTCAGCAATTGCCTGACATTCTTTATCTATTTCTTCCATGCTTAATTTTTTTCTTTTGATTCCACTGTGACAGTTGTATCCGCAGTATACACAGTGATTTTCGCAGTAGTTTGCTATATACATAGGAGTGTATAAAGTTAATGCTCTACCAAAATTCTGTATACTTATTCTATGGGCTTTCTGTGCCATAGCTTCTAAATGTTTTTCAGCTGTTGGAGATAATAAATTTAAAACATCATTATGGTCTAATTTATCTTTTTCTAAACTTCTTAAAACATCATAGTCTGTTACATTTTCCCAATATTTATCAAAATCAAAATCCTTATACTGTTCTATTACTTCATAGAAACTCATTTCTTATCGCCTGCTTTCTTATTCTTAATTTCCCTATTTGTTTAAGTTTCCTAAAAATCCTGTTAATGGTGATGATGCATTAGCATATTCTGAAACTGCACCTGTTTTAGCTAAGTATGCAGCTCTTCCTCCCTCAACTGCTAATTTAAATGCTTTTGCCATTTCAACTGGATCTCCTGCAGATGCTATAGCAGTATTTACTAAAACTGCATCAGCTCCCATTTCCATAGCTTCCATAGCCTGAGATGGTTTACCTATACCAGCATCTACTATTATAGGTATATCTAATTCTTCTATCATTATTCTTATCATTTCTTTCATCTGAAGACCTCTGTTAGATCCTATTGGTGCTCCAAGTGGCATAACAGCTGCTGCACCTGCTTCTATTAATCTTCTTCCTGCATAAAGGTCTGGAGTCATGTATGGTAATACAACAAATCCTTCATCAGCTAATACTTTAGTAGCTTTTATTGTTTCTTCGTTGTCTGGAAGTAAGTATCTCATATCTGATATAACTTCTATTTTTATAAAATCTCCACATCCCATTTTTCTAGAAATTCTAGCTATTCTTATTGCTTCTTCTGCATTTGTAGCTCCTGAAGTGTTTGGAAGTATTGTCATATCTTTTGGTATGTAAGTAAGTATATTTTCTTCTTTGTTTCTTTCATCTAAGTCTACTCTTCTAAGTGCCATAGTTATTATTTCACTTCCACTAGCTTCTATAACTTTTGGAAGCATATCATTTGAGCCGTATTTTCCTGTTCCTATTAGAAGTCTACTATCAAATTCATGTCCTTTTAATACTAATTTATCCATTTTTATTCCCCCTATTTTCAGATTGGTTTAAATAATCTGTTCTTTATAATAAATAATAAAATTATTCGCCATCTACTAGTATCTGTACTACCTTATTTGCCATATGATTTGCACAAATTGAAACTCTAGGAGCCATTAATCCGTCCCCTTCTTTGGCTTCATTTACAAAATCACCGCAAATATAAAACTTATCTCTTATTTTTTTAGTCTGAATTATATTTGAGTCATAGTATCCAGCCATTCCTGATGAAGCAACTAAATACTTATCTCTCATGTGTATTAATACATAATTACTTATTTCTGCCTTACAATTTGGATTGTCAAAGGCCTCTACAATAATATCTGCTTCAGAAAATAACTCCATATTTTCCTTGCTTATTTTTTCATTTACCAAAGTTATATCTACAAAAGGGTTTATTCTTTCAATATTCTCTTTTGTAGCCTCAGTTTTGAGTTTGCCAATATCATTTATAAAATAATTCTGTCTATTTAGATTTGAAGGCTCTACAACATCAAAGTCTGCAAGTATTAATTTTCCTACTCCAATTCTTGCAAGGGAACTGGCTATATTAGAGCCAAGTCCCCCTAATCCAAGAATTGCAACCCTTCCTTTTTTCAAAGTCTGATGAACATTTGGTGTATGTCTAGCGGTTAAAAGAGCTTCAAATTCCTCAAGGGTAGGTTTCTTTCCCTTTTGAATAAGTACTACTCTATCATTCTCTTTTAATACCTTATCATCTATTGGATAACCATTTACGATTATTACATCGCAATTTTCATTGTATTCATTTCTCAATTCTTTGGCAGTTATACCTTCTTTAGCAGATATTTTCTTTTCATTTAGAAAAATATCCATTATTTTTAACCGCCTCCAACGAAAGCTATTAATTCCACCATAGCTTCTTTATCTGGTATATAAGTATCGTATTCAGATTCATCTACTATTTTCATATCTATCTCAACAACTACTCTATTTCTATCTATTTTGTAATTATCTAATATCTGAGAAACAGTAGTACCTTCTGGAAACTGCACTTCTTTTCCATTAACTTTCATATATTGCACCTCCATTTCGTTGCAATATTTTTATTTATATAAATTTATATCTTAGTCAAATACTAAATCCACTTCTTCACCGTTGAATATTTTATTAACTGTTCTAAGTGCACACATTTTTCCGCACATAGTACAACTATCTTCGTGTTCTGGTTTAGAAGAATCTCTGTATTTTCTTGGTTTTTCTGGATCTAATGCTAATTCGAACATTGTAGCCCAATCTAAATCTGCTCTAGCTTTAGACATAGCATTATCCCATTCTCTAGCACCTTTTATTCCTTTTGCTATATCTCCTGCATGTGCTGCTATTTTTGTTGCAACTATACCTTCTTTCATGTCATTTAAATCAGGTAATCTTAAGTGTTCTGCTGGAGTAACGTAGCATAAGAAGTCTACACCTTTAGATGCTGCAAGTGCACCACCTATTGCACTAGTTATATGGTCATATCCTGGCGCAACGTCTGTTACTAGAGGTCCAAGTACATAGAATGGAGCTTCATGACATAATTTCTTTTCTAACATTACGTTAGCTTCTATTTCGTTTATTGCCATGTGTCCTGGTCCTTCTATCATAACCTGTACATTTCTTTCCCAAGCTCTCTTAGTAAGTTCACCTAAGTTTATAAGTTCCTGTATCTGAGCATAGTCAGTAGCATCTGCTATAGAACCTGGTCTACAAGCATCTCCTAAGCTTAGAGTAACATCGTATTTTTCGCATATATCAAGTATTTTATCGAAGTTAGTTAACATAGGGTTTTCTTTATTATTCATATACATCCATCCAAATAATAAAGAACCTCCTCTTGATACTATATGAGTTAATCTCTTATCTTTAGCTATTCTATCTCCTATTTCTTTAGTAAGACCTGCGTGTATTGTCATAAAGTCTACACCGTCTTTTGCATGCTGTTCTATAACCTGTAAGAACTGCTCTTCTGTTATTTTTACTAATGCAGTTTCTGTAAATCCAACAGCATCATACATAGGAACAGAACCTATCATTGCTGGAGATATTTCTACTACTTTTTCTCTGAATTCTCTTGTTTTACCATAGTTACTAAGATCCATTATAGCTTCTGCTTTCATTTCTATAGCAGTTTTAACTTTTTCTAATTCCCGGCCTATATCTTTACAGTCTCTTGATATACCAAGATTTACGTTTATTTTAGTTTTTAATCCTTTACCTATACCTTCTGGGCTAAGTGATTTATGGTTCTTGTTGGCTGGGATAACAACTTTCCCCTGAGCAATTAATTCTCTTAATTCCTCTACGTCCATCATTTCTTTATCGGCAACTATTTCCATTTCTTTAGTTATTATTCCTTTTCTAGCTGCGTCAAGCTGTGTAGTGTAAGTCATACAAATACCTCCATTTTTTGTATATTGAAAGCAAATTTTGCTCTCTTATCTAATTTTTTGCAAATAAAAAAGTGCTTCCCTTACTTAGGAAAGCACTTTCATCTTCTTTGTTATACTAGTTTTGTACTTTTTATTCATTGTACTCAAACTTTTACTTTATTGAAAATTTTCTACCAGCTTCCCTTCGCAAGCATTATCTTGATCAGGTGTTTAGGGTTTGTAAGTTTTTGGCTTTCTCTCTCAGCTGACCTTATTTCAGCGCCCCTAGCATCGATATTATGTTTTTAACACTTCACTTAATAAATGGTGAAGACTTCTTCATTTGATTTGAGTATATCATAACAATTTGAATTGTTCAAACATTTTATTTTTTATTCCATAAATTATTCTTATAAAAACACTAATTATTTAGCTATATTAATTAGATTTGTCTTCTTTATGCCAGTATTCAACATTTTCTAATCCTTCTATTCCATCAACGTAGAACTGAGGATCTTTTACACCAGCTTTTTTCTGTTTTGTATAATCTTCTAAAGCTATATATGCGTATTTTCCTAATTTAGCGATAACTATCATGTTTATGATCGCCATAAATGCCATGAATAAGTCTGCTAAATCCCAAACAACCTGAAGTTTTGCTATTGATCCGAAGAATACCATACCACAAACTAAAATTCTGTATACATTTAAAGCTCCTTTGCTTTCAGTTACGAACTGTATATTAGATTCTCCATAGTAGTAGTTACCAACTATTGAACTGAATGCAAATAAGAATATACATACTGCTAAGAATATTCCACCTACTGGTCCTATATGAGCAGTAAGAGCTTCCTGAGCTAAAGCTATACCTTCATTTCCACTTGTTGCATATCCATTGTAAAGTAATACCATAAATGCTGTACAAGAACATATTATTATAGTATCTGTAAATACACCTAATGTCTGGATTAATCCCTGTTTAACTGGATGAGAAACTTCTGCTGTTGCAGCTGCATTAGGGGCAGAACCCATACCTGCTTCATTAGAGAATAGACCTCTCTTAACACCAGTTAGAAGAACTGTCATAAATCCTGCACTTGTTCCAGCTATCATCTGTCTTGGTTTGAAAGCATCTGATACTATTGTAGCTATAAGTTCTGGGAATTTTCCTATGTTTAAAACAACTATACCTATAGCAACTAATATATACATACCAGCAAATACTGGAACTATTACTTCTGAAACTTTAGCAACTCTGTGTACTCCACCGAATATTACAAGTGCTGTAAGAACTGCTAAAACTATACCTATTATCATATATTCAACATGGAATACATTGTTGAATGCTAATGATAAAGTATTTGATTGAACAGAGTTAAATACGAATCCGTAAGTTATACTTATTAATATTGTGAATATTATTCCTAACCATCTCATGTTAAGTCCCTGTTCAATATAATAAGCTGGACCACCTTTGTAAGCTGTTCCATTTTTAACTTTGTATATCTGAGCTAATGTACTTTCAACGAAACTTGATGCAGATCCTATTAAAGCCATTATCCACATCCAGAATATTGCTCCTGGCCCACCACCTGCTATTGCAAGTGCTATACCAGCTATATTACCAGTACCAACTCTTGATGATGTACTTATACAGAACGCCTGGAATGAAGATATCTTCCCTTCTTTCTTAGCATTCTTGTTAGCGTTACCATCTGTTAATAGCTTAAACATTTCTTTGAAATATCTAAACTGTACAAATTTTGTTCTAAAAGTAAAATAAATTCCTAAAACTACAAGCATTATTATTAATACATAAGACCATAAATAGTTATTAAGAACTCCTACCATAGAGTATAAAGAATCAAATATCGCCTGCATAAACTACCTCTCCTTATAATACTTTAAATTTATTCTATTATTAAAATTTTATATCTTTATCCAATTTTAAAATAATTGAAAGATATTTATTTTAATTATTCATTTATTATGATTATAAACAAAATTTACACAATTTACAACACTTTTTTGAAATTTTAACTATATTTTCATTCAATTATCCGATTAACAAGTAAATTGCATTTTTATATATTTATTATTCATTTATGATAACGTTATTTCTTTACTTAATAAAGTTTTAACAGGAAATTGCTTTCTTTGTTTAAAAAATATTTATCTATAAAAACTATTGAATTATCATTTGAAAAGTACTATGATAGATTCTGTTCTTGCGTAAGTTTTAAACAATAACTTTAAATGTAAATAGTTAACCCAATCTATACTATTTACTAAAAAAATTAATTTTTTAATTAGCATTAATAAAAATAGTTTACACGGGAGGATTTATTATGAATTTTCAGCAGATAATTTCAATCCTTATCTTTGTATGTGTAATGGCAGCAATAATATCAGAAAAAGTAAATAGAACAGTAGCAGCTCTATCTGGAGCTATATTAATGGTATTAACTGGTATTCTTACATTAGATAAAGGACTTGAACACGTTGATTTCAACACTATAGGTGTTCTTATCGGTATGATGCTTTTCGTATCTGTTATTAAAAACTCTGGATTATTCGAGTATATAGCAATATGGACAGCAAAAAAAACAAAGGGTGATCCTTGGAAGATAATGATTTATTTCATGATAGTTACAGCAGTTCTATCAGCGGTATTAGACAACGTTACAACAGTATTACTTATTGGACCTATGACAATAGTTGTAACTCAGCTATTAGGGGTAAATCCTGTACCTTTCTTAATGACACAGATATTAGCTTCTAATATCGGTGGTACTTCAACTCTTATAGGGGACCCACCAAACATCATGATTGGTAGTGCAGCAGGCCTTAGTTTCGTAGATTTCTTAACACATCTAGGACCTGTAGTTGTAGTTATACTAGCAGTTACTATAATCTGCTTTAAATTTATTTACGGAAATAAGCTTGTAGTAGATGAGGCAGCCAAAGAAACTATAATGAACCTTGATGAGAAAAAATCAATTCAGGATAGAGCTCTTCTTAAAAAGAGTATCGTGATGATAATATTCACATTAGTTGGATTTGTTTTCCATTCTAATTTAGGAATAGAATCTTGTGTTGTCGCTATTACAAGTGCGGTTATAATGCTTTTAATAGGAAAACAGGATGTAGATGAAATATTTGCGAGTATAGAATGGTCTACTATCTTCTTCTTCGTAGGTTTATTCATAGTAGTTGGAGGTCTTGTTGAGTCAGGAGTAATAGGATCTTTAGCAGAATTAATAATAAATGCTACAGAAGGACACATAGTAGCTACTACAATGATAATACTATGGTTATCAGCTATAATTTCAGCATTCCTTGATAATATACCTTTCGTTGCAACACTTATACCACTTATTTTAACAATGCAGGCTAACGGAATAGATGTAACACCATTATGGTGGGCTACTTCTCTTGGTGCTTGTCTTGGTGGTAATGGTTCACTTATCGGTGCATCTGCCAACGTTGTATTAGCGGGAGTTAGTGAAAAACATGGTCATCCTATAACTTTCGGATACTTTATAAAAATAGGATTCCCTTTAATGATATTATCAGTAGCTATATCAACTGCATATCTACTTATAATTTTCTAATAATAGATAGTATTTTATTATTATGAAAATCTTAATTATTGTTATATAATATTATTAAAGGAGTAGTGATTTATATGGATTTAAATACTTTTGAAGCCGATTCAATTGAGCTTCTACTTAGACAGCTTGGAGCAACAGAAATTAAAAAAGTAAGAGGTATATTATACTTTATAGAGTTTGATATAGACGAAGACCTTCAGGTTTCTTATTGCTACAATATAAATAAAAAAGGAAAATACTTCCTTCAGAGAATAAACCCATATCCAATTTCAGAGGGTGTATTCGAAACTGAAATAGAAGTAGTAACTTTCATAACTAAGGATTTAAAGAAATTCAAAAATGCTAAAAATAGTACTAACTTTAAAAAATTCTTAGAAATAACAAACAAAGTCAATAAAATGACTGACACAATAGAATATCTTTTCTTAAACTACAATGTAGACGGTGAAGATATGGATACTCTAAACAGAGAACTTGACGACATCAGCACAACTGTTGATGCTATAGAAAGTAATGCAAAAGAATTATAAAAAAATAACCCTCCAGTAAAAACTGGAGGGCTTTTTTATTATCTTAGTGATGATGTAAGCAAGTTTTGTTTATATCAAATAATATTAACTTACCTTCTTTTATCATATCTAGGTTTCCTTTTACATTTAATAATGAGTTACCCTGATATACACTTATACCAGCTTCACCTAGTTTCATCATAGCACCTTTTCCTATTCCTGCTACAACAGCTACGTCTACAATTGCTCCGTTAAGAGCTTTTACTGGGTTACACTGACCTTCTGGGTGCTTACCTGTTGCAGGATCTAAATGTCCATTTTCAACAGCTTCAAACTCACCTGTTTCTGTATCACATACTATAAATATTGGTGCAGTACCAAAGTGTCCATATAGTACACTATCTAATCCTTTATCTTCTTTTACTGGAAAACATATTTTCATAATTATTTTTCTCCTTTTTATATTTATCTTATTAATTTATCATATCAGAATTAATCAACTCTGTAAATTTTTATATATAATTTTCTATGTAAACTAATCTGTTTAATTAGTATCTATCGATAGTAAAATTTATATCAATCTATTGACTATAGCATAGCCAATTATTTGATTATTCTGATTTTATTTTTATTTATCAAGTTTACTTAAATAAGATACTGCACTAAGTCCAGCAACCTGTCCTTCTCCAGCTGCCTTCATAAACTGATATGGTTTACCTGTGCAATCTCCTGCTGCAAAACAGCCTTTTATATTAGTACTCATATCTCTATTAACTTTTATATGAGCTCCTTCTATCTCAAGACCTGGAACTAAAACTCCTGGTGAAACACTATCTTTAAGAATAAATATACCGTCTACATCTATCTCTCTATCTTTTAAGATAAGTTTATTTACATGAGTATCCCCTTCTATTCTAACAGCTTTGCTAGATATAACTTCTACACTTTCGTTTATATCTCCTGCACCTGTAGTCTTTTCCATATCATATACAGGAATATAATAAGTTTTTTCTGCTATTTCATCTATATAATTTGCCTCTGATTCTGCATCTGGTGTATGCCCTATTATAGCAACAGTTTTTCCTTTATAAAGAGGCGCATCACAAGTAGCACAATATCCTACTCCTCTTCCTAAAAACTTCTCTTCACCTTCTATAGCTCTTGTAAATTCCACCCCTGTACCAAGTATTACAGTCGTTGCCTCAAACATCTCCTGCCCTGACATAAGCGCAAAATAATCTCCCATAGCATATACGTTATTTATCTTTTTATTTATTATCTCTATATCCATATTGTCTAAATGTTTCTTAAAGCTTTCCATAAGCTCAATTCCTGTTACATTAGAAAAGCCTAAGTAATTATCCACAACTGGAGCCTTTACTAATTTATTGCTTAAATTTTTTGATCCAAATACAATTATACTCTTATTTCTTATCTTTGCATTTATTGCAGCTGATAATGCTGCTGGACCACTTCCTATTATCGCTATATCATATCTCACTAATATCACCCTTTTTCTCAATACTATTACACATCTTTTTTAATCCCATAAACTTTTCTTTATAGAATTAAAGATAAGTATCATTCCAATAAAATCTAACTGGAAATCACTTATCTTTATATTCTGTAATGGTTAATTTTTATGTCTGAATTTACTTAATATCTTTTTTATCTATCTTTTATGTATTTTTTATAAGCTTGCTTTTATTTTGCTTATTAATCTATCTTTAGGCATGAAACCTACTATCTGGTCAACAGGTTTTCCATCTTTGAAAACTATCATAGTTGGAACTGAAGATACTCCAAACTGCTGAGCTATTTCTAAACTTTCATCTATATCTAGTTTATAGAAAGTAGCTTCCTCTTTCATATCTTCTCCTGCTTCTGCAAATACAGGGGCTAACATCTTACAAGGTCCACACCAAGTAGCGAAGAAATCTACTACTGCTACTCCACTTCCATTTTCTACTTTATCTCTAAATTCTGCTGTATTTATAACTTTTGCCATTTTATTTCCCTCCAAATTTTAATTTTTTACTTTTATTTGATTTACATTATCTATAATACCCGCTTTATACATCTTCTAACATTTTTCTTGAAAATATTTTATATTTTTTAAAATAAAATAAAAATAACTACTAGCAATATAATTAACTAGCAGTTATAGTATAACTTTTAATATTTCTTTTTAATTTTTATAAAGAAGCTACTTCCTTCTCCATACTCAGATGTAACTCCTATATCTACACCTATATTCTTAGCGGTAACATCTGCTATAGAAAGTCCTATTCCCGAACCATCTATATCCTTGCTTCTAACATTGTCACTTCTGAAGAACCTATCAAAAAGGTTTGGTATGTCTTCTTTTGATATACCAATACCCGTATCATTTACAGATACAATTAATCTGTCGTCATCTTCATCGTCGTCTTTTACAATAACACTTATTGAATCTCCAGATTTAGTATATTTGAAGGCATTGTCGATAAAAATTCTTAGAATCTGTTTAAATTTATTCTTATCCGTATATACATCGGTTTTATCAGCAGAAATATCACAAGAGAATTCTTTATCTTGATATTCAGCTATGTCAAAGTAATCTTCTGTTATCTCGTCAATAAGAGTTTTTAAATCAAAACTTTCTTTATTTAGCTGAACAATTCCATCCTCTTTTGTAAGAGATAATAAATCATTTACCATCTTTTTAAGTCTTCTAGTTTCTTTCATAGCAATTGCAACCGTTTCAGCTTCATCTCCTATTGTACTATCTGGCTTTTTAAGAAGTGATTCGAGCTTTGAAGAAACTATTGTTATCGGTGTTCTTAGTTCATGAGATGCATCCTGAATAAACTTCGCCTGATTTTTCCAAGCCGTTTCTATTGGGACTAGAGCCTTTTTTGTAAGATAAAGAGATATCATATATATAAATATCAGAGAAATTATACCTAAAAACAGTATAATAGATATTAATTTAGAGATGGAAAACATCTCTGAATCTATATTTCTAATAATTTGTATATGATAATCACCAACATTTACATTCAATTCCTTGAAGAAATGTCCATTTTCCCTGTATTTTGTGAACACCTCGTCTGTATCGCTCTTTCTTTCTGGAAGAATTTTATCAAAATAATCATTTTCTGTATAATATTTTATTCTTCCATTTTCATAAATATAAACCATATCTTTTGGATCAAGCAGTTTTATTGGCTCATATTTGCTATTGTCTAGCTGCGTTACAATATGTTTAAACTCCTGACCAATTTCTTTATCTATATTTGTATATGTAATGTATCTAAAATAAATCATCGTAAATGCTAATAGCATTCCTAAAAAGCACATGACAACAATCATATTTATTCTTAAAAGCTTATTTTTTGTCTTTGCAAATACGTCCTTATTTATCTTCATCTAATATATATCCTACTTTTCTTTTTGTTTTTATATATTTATCGTATCCAAATTTGCTAAGCTTTTTTCTAAGATTGCTGACATATACTTCAACTATTTCTATTGTAGCATCTGAGTCTATTCCCCATATTCTGTCATAAATCTGCTCTTTAAGTAATATCGCACCCCTATTCATTACAAAGTACTCTAAAAGATTGTACTGTTTATTCTGTAATGTTATTTCTTCATCACCTATAAATACTCTCTTTTCAGAAGTATCTATGTACATGTCTTTAAACTGAAGTCCTGTTTTTTCAGTTAGTTTTCCATTTGTTCTAAGTATCGCATATACTCTAGCTACAAGCTCCTCCATATAAAAAGGTTTTGTTAGATAGTCATTAGCTCCTGTCTGGAATGCCTCTACCTTGTCGTCTAAAGCCTCTTTTGCTGTAAGAATTAGCACAGGTGTATCTATTCCTTTATTTCTAGCATTTTTTAATATTTCCATTCCATTCATACCAGGCAGCATAAGATCTAGAACAACCAAATCATATATATCCTGCTCTATCATATATAGAGCTTCTTCTCCATCTTCGCATCCTTCTACATCAAAATGCTTAGATAATTCTTCTATTATACTGTCTAAAAGAGTCTTATTGTCCTCTACTGCAAGAATTTTCATTTTGTATCCTCCTTTAGTTACTTTTTATTTTGTCAACATAATAATATTATGTTAACTATATTCCGGAATAATTCTTAGAATAAATTTCTATGTTCTCTCAAGAAATCTTTTATTATCTGAGTAAGAACTTCATTTTTCTTAAATCCACAGTTACTACAAAGCACATCGAAGTCTTCCCAAGTCTGTCTATCTATATTTAAGTATGCTTTTTTAGTATCTTTAAGCTCTGTTTCCTCGATTATAACATCCTTATTTTTGGAGTCTTCTTCTGTGGCTGCATTGTAACTTATTGTGTCTTTAACACTTAAATACCAGTCATATACCTCACAAAGTTTATCCATATCCTCCTGTGTGATATTTATCTTCCTATCTTTTTTAGGAGCCGTTTTTTTCTTTGTAGTTTTTTTCTCTTCTTTAGGAGCAGTTTCTTCTATTTCAGCTAAAGATGCAAATGAAACCTGCTGCTCTTTTTCATCTATTTTTTTCTTTCTTGCCATTTTTCTCCCTCTTTCAAATTCTTTTATATTATAATTTCCAATCCTTTATTATAACTTTACTATTTTACATCTTTACAGTTTTTCTTTTCATCTCTTTTAAAATTTCCTTGTCCTCTTTGCCAACTCTAAGAGATTCTCTAGTCTTTTGTAAAGCTTTATTATATGTAAAATCATCTAAATTACAACTAGTAAAGTATGCCATAGTTCTATCTCTAAACTTGACAAAACACATCGATAACAACCATGCAACTGCCATTTTATAATAGTACTCGTCGTCTTTTATAGTATCACAAATATCAAAAATTTCATCTAAATACTCCTCAGATAGATAATAGTCCATAAGCATAACAATAGAAAATCTCTTTCTCCATGGATTTTTAGATTTTAAATTATCTAAAATAAATGTGTGCATCCTATCCATATTTTTCTTAGTTATTTTAAGAGATGAACAAAATGTATCATTTACAGACCAAGAATCAATTCTTCCTATAAAATCATCTACATAGTCTATAAATTCCTCTATATCACAGTTTTTAACATTTCCAATTACAAGTCCTCTAATAAACTCTTCCTCTATATATCCATTATCATTTTTATATGATATATCTAAGAATTTTCTCCAATCTCCTTTTGAAATTTCAGCTGCTTTTTTTCTAAGCTCTGGAATTCTTATCCCGATAATTTTTTCTTTGCCAGGATTAAGGTTTAAAGTAAAATCTCTGTACTTTTCATCTGCATTATTTTTTAAATCTACAATAAGTTCGTTATAAGTTTCTTTGTTCCAAATTACTTCGCCCATTCTTTTTCTCCTTTGGCCTTTACTATACTTTAGAGTATTTTATAAAATAACAATATTTTTCTTATATAATCATTATAAATTATCTATGTGTATTTACTATGTATTTTAGTATATACATCATTATAACATTCTAAAATTATGGCTACAATGTAATTTGTTAATATTAAAACATAAAAAATACGTACCCTAAAAAGAGTACGCATTTTTATATCTATTAAATTAATTTATGGGGTAAGAGCTAACTATCTTATGCTTAATGCTTCACTCATTACACATCTTCTTATTCTACAGAAAGATTTAGCTGAAGTTATACCTTCTCCTGTTGGTCCAGCTATTGTGAATGTAGTGTGTCCTTCTCCGCCTACACCTATTCCTGCGTATGAAGGTGCATTTTTTACAAATATTGTTGCTTCTAATTTTTTAGCCATTTTTGTAAGTTTATCAACATTTTTAGAGTGCATTATAGCAGTATGTCTGTTTCCTGCTTCTGCTTCGTACGCCCAATCTATTGCTGTATCTACATCAGATACACTTACTATTGGAAGTATTGGCATTAACATTTCTTCTGTAACTAGGTGATGGTCTTTATTTGTTCTTGCTATTACAAGTTTTACATCATCATTTACATTTATTCCTACTAATGCAAGTAATTCTTTTGCTGATTTACCTACTAGGCTTGGGTTTGGTTTTCCATTTTCTTTAGATACAGCTTTGTCTAACTGTTCTAAAACTTCTGGAGAAGTTATTTCGTATGCTCCATTTTTCTTCATATAGTATATTAACTGATCTACTACTGATTCAACTGCGAATACTTCTTTTTCAGCTATACATGGAACATTGTTGTCAAAGCTTGCTCCTGATACTATATCTTTTGCTGCTTTTTCTATATCAGCTGTTTCATCTACAACTACTGGTGGGTTCCCTGCTCCTGCTCCTATAGCTTTTTTACCTGCAGAAAGTACCTGTTTTACTATTGCTGGTCCTCCAGTCGCAACTAATAATCTAACTTTTGGGCTTTCCATCATTATTTTACTGTTTTCTATTGATGGTTCTTTTACCATTGTTATTAAGTTTCTTGGTGCTCCAGCTTCTTCTAAAGCTTTATTCATCATTTTTACAAGTTTTATAGATACTTTTTTAGCTCTTGGATGAGGACTGAATACTACTGTATTTCCTCCAGCTATCATAGATATTGAGTTGTTTATTAATGTTTCTGTAGGGTTAGTAGTTGGTGTTATAGATCCTATTACTCCAAATGGACAATATTCTTCTATAGTAAGTCCATCTTCTCCTGTTATAGCTCTTGTTTTTAAATCTTCTGTACCTGGAGTATTTTCAGCAGCTACTCTATTTTTAATTATTTTATCTTCTACTCTACCTATTTTTGTTTCTTCAACAGCATCATAAGATATCATTTCTAAGTTTTCTTTTTTTAGAATTTCAGCTCTTATAGCATCTACAAATTTATCTCTCTGCTGAACAGAGCATTCAAAAAGTTCTTTCTGAGCTTTTTCACTTGCATCTATTGCTTCTACCATGCTATCAAATACACCGTATCCGTATTCTTCCTTAGAAGAAACTTCTACACCTTCTTCTTTTATTTCTTCTAGTACCTGTTTTATCATTTCCTGTATTAAATCTAATTCCATTTTCATTCCTCCATTACTTACAGTTAAGCGCTATCCCATATGGTGTTACTAAAAGTGCTTTTTCTGCTTTGATACATTCTACACCTGTTACTTTATTGAAAGTTTCTTCAAAATCATCAAATAGACTTGCTCCTCCAACTACATAAACAGTATCTGTTGGATGATCTTTTAAAAAGCCTTTTACTATTGTAGACATTTTTTCTACTACTGGCACTACTATTGAATATATATCAGATTGATGAGATCTATCTTTTTTCATTTTTTCAGCCTCTGCTTTATCTACACCATAATAACCTGCAACAGCAAGTGTCATGTGTGTTCCTCCAGTAGGCTCATCCGCAGTAAATATTACCTCCCCATTTTCTAATACACTTATACCAGTTGTACCACCGCCTATATCAACTACTGCTCCATCTTTTATTCCGATTACTGTGGCTGCTGCTGTAGGTTCGTCAACTATGTTAGTTACCTCGAAGCCTGCTCCTTCAACTACACTCACAAAACCTTTAGCATTTTTTACAAGTATTCCTGGTGGTATTGCAGTAGCTGCATTGATAAGCTCAGTACCAAGTCTTTCTTCTAATTCGGCCTTCATTTTCTTTAAGTTCTGTATTGCTCCAACATAGTCAACAACGATTCCGTCTTTTACAACTTTAGATTCATTAACTATCCCAGCTACAGGTTTGCCATCTGCATCTACAACCGCTATAACTATATTTGCAGTCCCTAAATCCACACCACATCTAAGTGGTAATTTATATTCAGCTGTTTTTTCTGATTTTATCAATTCGTCTAATTCATCAAGAATACTGTTTTTATACATAACTACCTCCAGTAACCTACTTTTTAAGTATTGCTATATCATTATTTTTTATGAACGCTGAGTTTGCTTCGTCCATATCTAAGTGCATTTCTAATTTATATTTATCAGAAACTCTAACTAGTACATTAGAAAGAAGTGCCTTTCTAGGTCCCATAAGCTGCACATCTACTAAATCTCCATCTTTTACATCCATTCTTCTTGCATCTTCTGGAGTCATATGTATATGTCTTAATGCAACTATTGTTCCACATTCTAATGTTACTGATCCTTCTGGCCCTATTATTTCTATGCCAGGAGTTCCTTCTAATTGTCCAGATTCTTTTATCATAGGTTTTACTCCTAATCTAAATGAATCTGTTACAGATATTTCTACCTGTGATTTATCTCTAAATGGCCCCAAAATTCTAACCTTTTTAAATTCTCCTTTTGGTCCTTTTATTGTAACTACTTCATTAGCCGCAAATTGTCCTGGCTGTTTAAGATCTACTTTTTTAGTAAGCACAGTATTTTTCCCGAAAAGAATTTCATAGTGCTCTCTTGACAGATGGACATGTCTATTTGAAACACCGATTGGGATCTTATATGCTTCTAAATCATTTAATTTTTCCACTACTCTTTTGCATATTAAGTTTATTAATTCTTCCTGTTTCATGGTATCCCTCGTTTTCATCGTATTTTTTTAACAGTTCTCATACTGTCTTTAATTCAGAATTTTCATTCTATTTGTTATTCTAAAAGCGTCTATATTCTAATACAGTATCCCTTTTTATTAGAATATTAGATTTATAAGCGCTACTGATATCATTATTACTGTAGCAGGTGGGTCTATGTAAGTATCCCCGTTTGTATTTATTATGTTTCCTGCAAAATGCCAAGCAACAGCATTTATAGCACCAACTAAAACTGCTACAAGTATATTACCTGATAATACATAAGCAAGCGCTGCTGGAAAAGATATGTGATGTGTTATTGGTATTCCAAATCCAGCCTGTAAGAATATAAGTGATGCTGCACTTATTCCGAAACATACTACTGGATAAGACGCCATTGCTTCAGGTGATATTCCTAAGCTATTCATTATATATCCAACTGCACCTATTACTAAACCAAATGCAGCTCCGAGTATTAAATCAACAAATACTCCTGATTCAGCTTTAGGTATCCAGTCTCTTTTTTCTTTTAATGAACCTACAGGTCCTGTTTTTCCTATTATTAATCTACATAACATTAATGTACAGAATACTGAAGCTCCTGGGGCATCAGTCTGAAGGAAAGATAATTTTGTTGTAAATAATGTGTAGAATAAAAATCCTACTACCGCAAAAGCTCCTCCAGATAAAAGTGTTGGTATATCTTTTGTTGTGTAAAGTGGTGTTAATACATCACCTGATGATTCAACTTTATGTCTTTTTAATGCCGCTACTGCTGTTGCTGCAGCTGCACCTGCAAATGCTATATGTGGTCCCCAGAATACACCAAATGTTATACTACCTACTGATAACTCTGGAATACCTGCCATTGCTATAAGACCACCTGCTATAGCAAGTATCCCAGTTATTATAAATGCTGGAATTGCTCCAAAAGCTGCTCCGATCACTCCACCACCAAAGGCTGCAATTAATAAATTTAAGTCCATATTGATCTCCTTATTTAGCGACTATGAACCCTACACATTTCTATATTCAGAAATCGTCATACCTTCGTACTTTTTAAAAACTTTGCAGAAATAACTAAATTCATTGTATCCAACTTCAAAAGATATTTCTGCACCACTTTTTTCGGTCATACATAAGTATTCTTTCGCAAGATTTATTTTCTTTAAATGTATATAATTCATTATCGTCATGTTTAATTCTTTTCTGAAAATTCTACTTAAATAACCCTGGCTTATATTACAGTCTTTTACTATATCTTTTAAAGAAATATCTTCTCCGATTTTATTATCGATATATTTAAATACATTCTTTAAAATAGCATATTTAGATGAGCTAATCTCAGCAAAAATGTAGTCCATTATCTTAAATATCCATATTGAAAGCATTCTTTTATCGAGTACAGCCTTGTCAGATATACTAAACTTGTTCTTAATTTCTTCAAAGTTATAATCCCTTTCATGAAATACTGAAATAAAAACTTTATCAGATATTTCTTTAAGAACAGTTCTTAAATCACCATCCTTGCTGATTTCGTATATTTCATCAACTAGTTCGTCTATCATTTCGTATACCTTCATAAAATCTTTTTCACTTATAGTATCGAAAACTCTTTTTGCTATACTATTTTCTTTATTATCCTTATCTTCTCTATGATTATTTAAAATCTCTACTATTATCTCTGGATTAACTGGCTTAACAAAATACCGTTTAATTTTGCTATTAATAGCTGATTTCGCCATTTCAAAACTTTGGTAGCTACTGACAATGTATATGTTTGCTTTTGGATTTATTGAAAGTATTTCTCTTGTTGCGTCTATACCATTCATTACAGGCATCATTATATCCATAAAAATTATATCAACCTGATTGTTTTTACAGATTTCAACTGCTTCTCTTCCATTTTTAGCAATATAATCTACTTGAAAACCATCTACTGATGAAATGATTTTCGTCATAGATATTCTCATTAATTCATCATCATCTACTACAAGTATTTTATACATAATCAAAACCTTCATCAAAGTTTATAGGGTATTTAATGTATACCTTTGTTCCTTTTCCTTTGATCCTTTCAGTGTTTATTCTATACTCTGTTCCAAATGTATCAGTCATAAACTTTTGAACATCTACAATAGATTTTACGATTTCATTTCCTTCATGATTTCCACCGTAAATTTTGTAAACATTTTCCAGTTCTGTTATAGCCTGCCCAGTTCCATTATCTTCTATTAGGATTTCTATATCCTTACCTACTTTTGATATACTTATATTTATCATAAGATCTATATCTTCAGTGTTTAAAGTATAATAGATTCCTGCATATACAAATGGCAGTATCAAAGAATACGGTATATTTATATCCAATACATCTTTTTCAAATTTTATATTATAATCAAGTCTATCTGAATATCTAATCTTATTAAGCTTTATAAATTTTTCGACCTTTCTTATTTCATCCCTAATAGTTCTATTTCCGTCAAGATCTAATCCACTTTCTATAAAATCTAAATATCTTAGAACTGCTCCATTAGTTTTTGAAGCATCTTCTATAACTGCAAGATTTGATATCATATTAAAAGTATTTCTCATGAAAAACAGATTGTTATCTCTTTTTAAAGTATCTACCTTTTCTTTTAATGAATTATTTTGATACTCTAGTCTTTTTATCTTATCTTCAAGCTCGCTGATTCTAGTTAAGTTCTTCTTTTGATTATGACCAGAAATAAGTTCTTGTTTTGTTAATTGGTTTATTATAAGCTCTACAAGTTTCGCTATTGAAACGATCTCTTTATATGAATATATTTTTAAATCGCTAATATCGACATCTTTTATCTTTTCAGCTCTTATTTCTGTATCTGGTATATTTGCACCACCAGGAATCATATTCTTACTAAGTCTCATAACTGAATCTGGAGCATCAAGGCATCTTACCTGCCCACCGATAAATCCACCTAAGTACTTATCATTAATTATTATAGGTATAGCAACTTCTAAAAGACCACATGGACAAAAGTATATGCTAGTCTGTTTTGTTGTAGCTGCTATTATTGAACCAGATGCATCTGATAGCTTGCATAAAGTCCGCTTATTTTTATCTGTTCTCATCTTTCTGCAGAAGTTTGAGAACTTAGTTGGCTCTGATACTGGCTCTCCTCTATAGTCAACAGTTACAAAGGCAAGTCCTGTGACATCAGAAATTATCTTCTGTATTTCGTCTAAGTTCTTTCTTCCAAATATAGATATAATATCAAAGTTATCTTCTTTTCCTTCCAGATATTTTTCATTTATTGAAATATTTATAGATTTACTATTAGTAGTCATAACGGTCTCCTTTTTAGTACCAATATTATAAAAGTTTATAAAAATAATAACTATTTACTATTGGTAATATTTATTATCTTATTATAACTTAATAGATTTTCTCTAGTATTTCAAGTATATCTTTATCTTTGATATCTCTTGGATTTCCTGGAAGACATCTATCTTTCATTGTATTTACTGTCATTATAAACTTTTCAAGTTTCCATTTGCTTAAATCTACATTTCCACATTGAGAAATATTCTTAGGAAGATTCATTTCTTCCATGATATTTCTTATAAATAACTTTAGTTTATAGATTGCATCACAGTCACAATCATTTCTTTCTGCAAGTCCAATTTTTCTAGAGTACTCAGCATATTTTTCTTTTGTTTTACTATCTTCCGAGTTAAAATCTATTACCTCACAAAGTAATATGGCATTTGCTAGACCATGAGCTATGTGGTATACACCTCCAAGCTGATGTGCTATAGAATGATTAACACCTAATCCAGCAATATTAAATGCATTTCCAGCTAAATTTGATGCCATATGCATTTTTTCTTTTGCCACTTTATCGTCAGCATTTTTATATGCTGAAAGTAAATATTTAACGACTAATTCTCCTGATTTTTCTGCAAGTGCATCTGAAAAATCATTAGCTCCTTTTGCAACGTATGCTTCTAACGAATGTGTAAGTACATCCATTCCTGTATTTGCAACGATTGCTGGAGGAAGAGATTCTGTAGTCTTTGGATCAAGTATTGCTACAGTTGGAAGAATTTCATCTGATACAAGTGCATGTTTTACGCTGCTCTGTTCATCTGTTACAACTGCAACATTTGTAACCTCTGACCCTGTTCCACTTGTTGTAGGGATTGCTATAAATTCTAAATCTTTTTTTAGCTTGCCTGCCTGTTTTAAGAAATAAATTGTTCCCTTAGCAGTGTCTATAGCTGATCCTCCACCAAATCCAATTAAATATTCAGCGTCTATCTGTATCATTTTTGCCATAGCTTTTGATACAACACTTAGAGGAGGATCTGGTTTTATATCGTCAAATATTTCTACTGTATTTGTTTTGTCTAGATTATCTAGAACTATATTTATCATTTTATTTTTTACTAAAAATCCATCTGACATAACTAATACCTTTGAATTTTTTATATCTCTCAAAGATTCCATAGCTCCTTCGCCAGAATAAATTTTTGTAGTCTGACTTATTATATTCATAATTATCTTCCTCGATTTACGCTATCTATTTCTATAATATTGTCAAAGTATCAACTGTTACACATCTTCTTTTTCTAGAAAAATCTCTAGCTGTAACAGCTCCTTCTCCTGTTATATTTGCTATAGTGAAGCTTGTTCCACCTACTCCACATATTCCTATTCCATCAAGTGAGCAACCATTTTTTATAAATATACTAGTTTTCATCACTCTTTCTGCAAGTCTTAGTCTATCCATTCTATTTGAATGAATTCCTGATGTATGTCTACATCCCTGCTCGACATCAGATGCTATTTCTAATGCTTCATCAAAATCCTTTGCTCTTACTATACTTACTAATGGCATTAATAATTCTTCAGTTACAAAAGGATGAATTTTAACAGTTTCAACAGCTATTAATTTATAGCTTCTATCTGTTTCTATTCCTGCATCTTTTAAAATAACATCCGCATCTTTTCCACCGTATAACTTGTTAGGTTTCATATCTTCTGTTAGTAAAAGCTTTGAAAGTTTTAACATTGTAGCTATATCTTTTATATAGAATACACCGTTTTTCTTTAATTCTTCTTCTAACTTATGAGCAACTTCATCCACTACTATTATGTTTTTTTCTGTTATACACATTATATTGTTATCAAATGAAGCCCCTCTAGTTATACAGTCAGCAGCTCTTTTTATATCAGCAGTTTCATCTACTATAAATGTAGGATTTGCAGGACCTGCTGCTATAACTTTTTTGCCACAAGATACTGCACTTCTTGCATTATCTGAACCACCAGTAGATACTACTAGGTCTACATCTGGGTGATTCATTATTTCTTTTATATATGCAAGTTTACATTCATCTAGTGTAACTACTACATTTTCTATACCTATAAGATCAGAAATTATAGTGTTTATTATGTTTGTTAGGAATTTTGATACATTCATAGCTCTAGGATGAGGGCAGTTTATAACTGTGTTTCCTGCTGCTAAAAGAGCTATTGTGTTATTTATCATAGTTTCACATGGGTTTGTACTAGGCTGTATTGCACAAGCTATTCCGTATGGAGTGTATTCAAATAATGTAAACCCTCCATCCCCATGTCTTATTTCACTCATTAGAATCTCTGTACCTGGAGTTTCCTCTATAGCTAATTTTATTTTTAATTTCTTGTCTTCTAAGTTTCCCATGCAAGTTTCTTTTAGTGACATTTCTGCTAATAGATCAATATAATCTACGAGTTTTCTTCTGATTTCTCTTATTACTTCCTCTTTATCTCTTAGACTCAGTTTAGAGTATAATTTAAAGGAGCTCGTTGCAGCATATATCGCATCATTTACATCGGAAAATACGCCTTTTTGATTATTCATAATATCTCCTTTATACGACTACATCATCTATTATTCCTATAATAGCTAAGTCTATAGTCGCTCTTCTTCTTTCTTCTTCTACTCTGACAGAAGATCCTGACCCTACTAATACATACTCTCCTATACCAGCTCCAACAAAATCTGCAGCAACCTCTTCAGGTCCTTCTTTTTTTAGTGCTGAATTTACAGGCTGAACTATCATAAGTTTTGAGCCCATTAGAGTATCATTTTTTTTAGTTGCAACTACATTTCCTACTACCTTTGCTATATACATCAGAAACCTCCTGTTTTATTACTTATTTATTACTATTGTTGTTTTCGTTTGTCACTTTGTTTGTTGTTGTTTTTCTTCTTCTATTTGAACTTGATTGAGACTTTGTTTCTTTTATTTCTTCTTTTATTTGTTCATTTTCTACTTTTTTAGCTTCAGGTTTAACTTCTTCTTTAGTATCTTTAACCTCTTCTTTTTTTTCTACAGGTTTTTCTGTATTTTCAGAAGTGTTTTCTACTTTTTCTTCAACCTTAGGCTCTTCTTTTACTTCTTCTTTTTTAGGTTCTTCCTTTTTTTCTTCTTCTCTAAAAGAAAGAATTCTTTTTTCTAAATCCATATTAGGTCTAGCTATTACATTAGATGCAACATAAGCACCTGACTGTAATGCTAAGCTTTTACCTGCTGATATGGCTGCCTTTACTGCTCCAACATCTCCAAATATTTTTACAGTAACAAATCCAAATCCTTTTGTTATTTCAAGATCATTTATTTCTATATTAGCTGTTTTTGCCATAGCATCAGCGACAACAATAGCTGATGATAATCCTACAACTTCAATAGTTCCTAGAGATTTACCCAATTACATCACCGCCCTTATGTCGTCTATCATTTCTATATTAAATTCAAGAATTTCTCTATAATACGCTAGTATTCTCTGTTTATATTTTTCAGGCTCTTTCCCTGTTAACTTTTCTATTCCAAACTTCATAAAATAAATTTTAGCACCTTCTTCAAAACAACGTCTTACAACCTTTGTTGTCGCTGTTTTATCAGTACAAGATGCTATATCTATTATGTCATTTCTAGAAATTACTGGAAATACTACCATTTCATTATCAGACTCTACTTTAAACTCTTTAACTGTTAAAATATCATAGCCTAATTTTAATTCTTGAGCTTTCGTTCTAAATTCATCAACTTTATCTCCAAGGATAAGTATTTTCACATTTTTATTAAGTTTTTTTAATTCTTCAAAAAAAAGATAATATCTATTATCCCATTCTTCATTTACTGCTATGTAAATTTTTTTCTCTTCTTTTAGTGATAAAAGCTGTTGTTCTGAAGATATCTTTTCCTGTTCGATAAGTACTTGTCTGATTATCTTTCTTAATATCGCATTAAAATCTTTTTCACTCACTGACATTTTATCCTCCAATTATAAGAAAATCCATCTCCGCAAAAGGCGGAGATGTTCTTCTTACTTTTAGATTATTTCTTTTTCTTCAAATTTTTTATTATTCGAAGTGTGGTATTATTCTTTCTGTATCAGTGTGAGGTCTTGGTATTACGTGAGTAGATACTACTTCACCTATAGCTCTTGCAGAAGCTGCTCCAGCGTCTACTGCTGCTTTAACTGCACCAACATCTCCTCTTACCATTACTGTTACTAATCCTGATCCTATTTTTTCGTATCCTACTAGGTTAACGTTAGCAGCTTTTACCATAGCATCTGCTGCTTCTATTGCTCCTACTAGTCCTTTAGTTTCAACCATTCCTAATGCATCTGAGTTCATAATTTACCTCCATAAATTTATCTTTTTTCTTTATATTTAAATCTTATTCTCTTTTCTCTTAATTCTTATATATATGGTACTGTGCTTGATTCAGGCTGTGCTCCTAAAGCTCCTAATAATTTTATACCAACTTCTCTTGCAGCCTGAACTGCCTGTCTAACTGCTCCAGAGTCTCCTGTGAATGTTAATATAACTTCGTTTGAGAAACTTGTTCCTTTTGCTGGAGAGCTATATGCAACAACATCTACGTTAGCTGCTTTAACTGCTGTATCTGCAAGTACTGTTCCTATAGCTGCTGGTCCTGCACAAACCATACCAAATGATTTTCCAAGAGGAGTTCCAAAAGCTTTTTCTAAACAGTAGCTTGCTCTTGCTGTGTACTGGAATTCTAAGTGTCCAGCTTCATTTCCGTAAACATCTCCAAAGTATTTTGGAAGAGATTCTAAAGCTATTTCTACTGCTCTTCTAGCATCAGAAACATCTTCAGCTCCTATGTATATAAGTGAACCATGTCCTGCTCCACCTTTTGTATCTCTAGGTAATTCAACAGATATTACTTCAGTATTTGTTGCTTTAACAGCATCATCAACTGCCATTATCTGTGGTCCAGCGCCAGTTCTTCCACCTATTATACCTATTGATCTAAATTTTCCAAGTCCCATAGCTTCTGTAAGAAGTGGGTCAACACTTGCTATAACAAGACCTATTGTATCTCCTTCAGATACTCCTACGAATTCAGTAACGCTTTCTGCGCAACAATGTTTTTTAGGTTCACATTTTTCTTCGCAAGTATTAGCGTTTAATCCTAATTCTTCAGAAACCTGGCCCATTACTTTTTCTAATAATTCTTTATCCATGTTTGCCTCCCGTTATCCACCGATTTTACATTCTAAACCGTAGCTTTCTACAATTTTTTTATATTTTTCAAGTTCTTCATCTTTTACTTTTGGAACACCTTTAAGTTCGTATTCTCTTCCTAATAATTCGTACTTACCTTCTCCATAGTTGTGATATCCTAGAAGATGTAACTCTCTTACATTTGGAAGTGAGCCTGCAAATTGAGCAATCTTTGTGATTTCCTCTTCATTTGCATTGAACCCAGGTATAACTGGTACTCTTATAATCGTATGGGTAATTTCCTGTATAAGCTTAGCTGCTTTCATAATTTTTTCGTTATCTACACCAGTAAACTTTTTATGAGGCTCTGAGCTTATACTCTTTATATCAAGTAGAACTAAGTCTATATATGGAACCACATCTCTTATCACATCCTCATTTACAAATCCTTCCGTTTCTATGGCTGTATGCCATCCTTTTGCTTTACAAGCTTTGAAGATTTCTTTTGCAAATGCAGGCTGAGTAAGTGCTTCACCACCTGATAATGTAACACCTCCATTAGATCTGTAGTATTGGATGTCATCTTTTTTAACTTCTTTGATTACTTCCTCTACTGTCATCTCCTTACCCTTCATAGATAATGCTCCAGAAGGACAAACAAGAGCACATTCACCACATAGTGTACATTTTGTTCTATCTACCCAATATTTATTTTTAGGATCTATAGCCTTTGCCTTGCATGCTGATATACACCGTCCACATTCAATACAAAGACCCTTTCTATATAATAGATCCGGTTTGTACGACTGAGATTCAGGGTTTGAACACCACTTACATCTCAGCGGACAACCTTTTAGGAAGACGATTGTTCTGATACCAGGTCCATCGTGAATTGAGTATCTCTGTATATCGAATACCACACCTTTGGCACTGTAATTAACAGATTCCATATAATCTAACTCCCTTTAATTATTTCAATTTATATTTTCTAAAATCTATTTCTATCTTTAATAAACTTTTTATTACATATTATGTTCTGTTCTGTTTATTATATCGTCCTGAACTTCTTTAGCTAGAGTAACGAAATGAGCACTGTATCCTGCAACCCTAACTATTAAGTCCTGATGATCTTCAGGATGTTCCTGAGCTTCTATTAATGTTTCTTTATCTACAACGTTGAACTGAACATGACTTCCTTTGTGGTCAAAGAAACTCTTAACTATTGATACAAAGTTTTTAAGTCCCTGTTCACCTGAAACAGCTGCTGGAGTAAATTTCTGGTTGTAAAGTGTACCATTTGATGCCTGAGCATGGTCAAGTTTAGCAACTGAGTTTGATGCAGCAGTTGGTCCATGAGTATCAACACCCTGTCTTGGAGAAACACCATCTGCTAGAGGTTCGTGAGCTAATCTACCATCTGGTAATGCAAGAACGTCTTTACCAAATAATACGTTTGCTGAAACTGGGTATATACCAGCCTGGAACTGTCCACCTCTAGGGTTAGTATATTTATCTACTTCGTTGCAGTAGATTTTTCCACATCTTCTTGCAAATTCATCAACTTCTTCTATATCGTTACCAAAGCTGTCTGTATTCTGAAGTATTTTTCTTATTGTAGTAAATCTACCTGTTGATTCTCCACAGCAAGTTCCAGTTTTGCAAGCTGAAGTGCTTATTTTTTCAGTTAATTTATTTTCTAAAGTAGCCATATCTATTGAACCTGTGCTAGCTAATATTTTCTTAACAGCTTCGTATATTTCAGCTTCTGATAAGCTAGCTCCTTCTATTGAAGGTTCTTTGCATCCTGGAGTTACACAATCAGATACACCGAAGTTAGATTCTAAAGCTTCTTTTAATTCTTTTAATGTTATTTTCTTATCTTCAAATACATGTTTCTGTATAGCGTATAAAGAGTCACCTGAGTCAGCTACACCGAATGCCTGAGGTCCTGTGAAGTTGTATATAGCTCCACCTTCCTGAGCAGTTTTACCAACTTTTATACAATCATCAACCATTGCTGACATGAATGGAAGTGGTGCTCTTTCTATATGAGCGTAGTCAACAGCGTTGTCTGCTTCAGCTAGACGTCTTACAAAGTATTCCATCTGTTTCTGATATGCGTCGAATATTTTTTCTATACTATCTAATTCTTCTAATTCACCAGTTACTGGTCCAAGCTGTTTTCCATTGCATCTACCATTATTTAAAGTTATTTCAAGAACTTTAGCTATATTGAAGAATGCAGCATCATGCCATCCTTCTGTTCTGTGTCCAGCCTGTGGTTCAACACAACCTATTATGCAGTAATCTCTAGCATCTTTTAAAGCTACTCCTCTTGCTACTAGTGCAAGTATTATAACTTCATCGTTGTAGAATGCTGGAACACCATATCCTAATCTTGAAACTTCACAAGCTCTGTATAAGAATTCTAGTGGAGAGTTCTGATGTACACGAACTGAGAATGAAGGAGCTGGTAATTTAACATGTGCAACTGCTTCCATACACATATAAGAAACTTCATTTGTTGCATCTTTTCCTTCTTCGTCCTGTCCTCCAACACAAAGGTTCTGGAATACTGCATATCCTGCAAATGCCTGTGCTGAAACTTCGTCTCTAGTTTTGTTTACGTCATTTAATTTAACCCATATACAGTCTATTAATTCCTGAGCGAATTCTCTGCTTATGTTGTCATTTTTTAAGTATGGGTACATATACTGGTCAAATCTACCTGGAGATATTGAGTGACCATTTGATTCTATCTGTACCATTATCTGTATGAACCAGAATGACTGACAAGCTTCATAGAAGTTTCTTGCACCATATTCTGGAACTCTATCACAGTTTGCAGCTATCTGAACTAATTCAGCTTTTCTAACTGGGTTAGATTCTGCTGCTGCTAATTCTCTTGCTTTATCAGCATATCTATGAGCAAATTTTATTGCTGCATTGTAAGATATTATAACCGCATTGTAGAACTGACGTTTTTTGATTGTTTCTGGATCGTCTGGATCTAACTGGTTCATAGCCGCTATAGTTTCTTCTAATACTCCTCTGAATCCTTTTTTAAGTATTTTTCCGTAGTCAACATTAACGTGACCAACACCACCGTAGAAGTAGTTTCCTACTGTGAATACTCCATTTGCTATACAATCTTTTGTTTCAGGAGACATGTAAGAATCTGCTAGTGCACTAGTAGTTTTTCCGTCCCAATATTTGAATGCTTCGTGTAATTCACCCTGAACTTTTTCAGATATTTCAAATGGGTCAGCCATTCTGCTGTGCATTGTTTTGAATTCTTTTTCAACCCAGTCATAAGAGAATTCTGGACATATTTCAGTAGATCTTGGGTTTATTGTTATTGACCCAACTATTAATTCGTTATCTCTTATTGTTACTGGTAATTCGTTGAATATTTTTTCAACTGCTTTTGCTCTTCTTATAACTGTTGGAAGACCTTCAGTTTCTTTGTAAGATTCTGTTACTAAACAAGCTCTTTCTGATTCAACCTGAGGAACTGCATCGATTATAACCTGTCTTAATTTTTCAATTCTCTCAGTTGGTTTGCTAAAACCTTTTTCTAACATAAGTGAACCTCCTAAAATTAAATAAATTTATTAAAGAATAATTTATATTAACAGACAAATATAAAAAGGATTCTTAATTTGTCGTTATTTCTAAACACATCTTTCAACATATACTTTATCAATTTTTTGATAGGTCTAGTTAATACAATACAACCTCCGTTATTGTAATATTAAAATCAAAGCAAATTTTTAACATATAGATAATCGTTTTCCTAATTAAATAATATATATTTTAAATTTATATATAAC
>SAMEA3387476__coassemble_1113_pt1 | contig 46692 bp, 34 predicted proteins | sample SAMEA3387476__metabat2_low_PE_029 | metagenome-assembled genome bin SAMEA3387476 (sample SAMEA3387476) | Felis catus | biome: Faeces | place: United Kingdom | collected 2012
TAATATAGAAGTACAGCTGACAAAGTCAGCTGACAAAAAATCGTATAATACATAAATAAATTTGATATTATAGATAAATTTGTTGGGCAAGGAGTGAATAGTTTGAATAGTATAATAAAAGGAACTGTTTTAAACGTGACACAGAGATTTTTAAAACAGGAAAGTAAAACAAACAAAAAATTAGACAACATATTAAATAAAAAATTTGAAAAAGTTGAGTTAAATGAAGTTAAATATATAGAATTATTAAAATATAACGTACTATTTTATAAGACTTTATCAAGAAATACAGAGCCAATCATATCAAAATGGATACTTGAAAAATATATTCCAGATATAGATGAATTAGAAAGCGATATAGAGCTTATAAATGCTAAATGTAGAAAATACATAAATATAGCTAAAAGAGACGGTATAGAAAATCTAAAAGAGGCAGACCTTCAGAGTTTCAACTACTATGATAAAATGGATAACTCTGAAAAGATAAAAAGACTTCAGAAAGACTACAAAGTTTTAAATATATATATGGAAGTTTTAACTATGACTCTAAGAGAGCTAAGTCTTAGAAAGGAAGAAAGTGCAGAAATCTTCCTTATGAATCCAGCAGATGCTAGAATGGAATTAAAAAGAGAAATCATAGTTATAGTTAATAGAATATTAGCAGGTGGATCTAAAAAAGACGATGCTGCTGATGAAAAACAGCATGTTGAGCACACTGAAGAAAAAAATATAATAGATGTTGAATTTTTAAGAAGAGTAAAACTTATATCTAATGCAGAACTTAATGATAGTATAGAAGAAGAATTCAAAAGAATATTAACTTTAGAAAACCTAGAAGCCGATGAAGCATATGGATTTGGTGGAAGAGTAATATATGACTTTGCAGCAGCTACAGTTTTATTAGAATTCTTAAAAAGTAGAAGCCTAATAGAAGGTGCTATGCGACTTACTGTAGCAGGAGAATTTGGTGAAGAAAACTTCAGCGACTTCTTAACTGCAATAATAAAAGATAGAAAACTAGTAGAGCTTGATACATGGAAAGAAGCATGCAAATACTTTAGAGATAATAAAGAATGTGTAGAAGCTACAACTCCTGCAACTATAAAAAGAACTGTTCCAGCGGATGTAGATATGGATGAATACGCATATATGCTTGAAAATGCTGATAAATCAGAACCTTTTAGAAACAAGCTATCAAGAAGAATAGACCCATCTCTAGTAATACCAGCAGTTAGAGTAAAAGAGGTAGAACCAGAGATAGTTGAAGAAGAGGTAGAAGAAGTAGTTGGGGATACAGTTGAAGAAGAAATGGTAGAAGCTGTATCTACAGAAGAAGTTGTTGAAGATGTGGAAGTTCCTTCAAATGCTTCTGATGACCACGAAATACACGTTGACCTTGGAAGAAGAAGAGAAGCTATAAGAAATATAGAAAGACAGGAACTAGAAGCTGAAAGAGCAGAAAGATTAAAACAAGAAGAAGCTGACAAATTAAATGATCCTGTTGAAAGAGCTAAAAAAGCAGTAGATGAACTTAAAAAAGAAATATCTGAAGTTGAAGAAGATACTGATTACGATGATGTAGCTGAAGAAACAGTAGAAGAAGTGGCTGCAGATAATGAATCAGTTGAAACAGAAGAAGACGACTTACAGGAAATATCTAGAATAGCTGGAATAAATGAAGAGGCTGAAGAAGAGGAAGAAATAGAAGAAGAACCTAAGAAAAGAGGAATATTCTCTATATTTGGAAGAAAAAAAGACGAAGAAGATTACGATGATGAAGAGTCTGATGAAGACGATTCTGAAGATGAAAAATATGAAGAAGATAACTACTATGCTGATGAAGAAGCAGTAGAAAATGAAGAATACTACGACGATGATGAAGAAGTAGAATATGTTGACGACGATTACGAAGGTGACGATGTTGAAATCGAAGAAGAAGTAGTAATTGTTAAAGACGAAGAATACAAAAAATCTAGAAAAAAACTAGACTTCATAATAGCTATACTTATAGTTGCTATAGTTGCAGGTGGATACTTCCTAACTATAAATAGAAAAAGACAGCAGGAAGCTGAAAAACAGCAGCAGATAAAACAGGAACAGCAGCTAGAAGAACAGAAAAAAGAAGAAGAGCGGAGAAAAAAAGCTGAAGCTGAAAAAATAGCAGCAGAAGAAGCTAAAAGAGCTGAAGAAATGGAAAAAGCTAAACAGGGTGGAGAATACTACAGAGTTTATGCTGGATCATTAAAAGAAAAATCTCATGCTGAAAGCCTAATAACAAACCTTGACAAAAAAGGATTAAAAGGTGAAATGATAAAAATCGGAAACTATTACAAAGTATTTGTAGGTGGAGATACTGGTGTATACTCAGAAGCACAGAAACAGTTATCTGCTATAAAAGCTAAAGGTTTTGATGGATATATAGAAAAATACGATAGATACTGTGACTTAAAAATAGAAGACTTTAGACTAAAAGCTAAAACTATGGACAAAGCACAGGTAGAACAGGCGTACAATGCATTAAAAGAAGAATTAAAATCTAGAAGAAACTTCAAAGATTACGACAAAATAATGGCTCAGACTTATGATGAAATAATGGCTGAAAAAACTGAATAATAGTTAAATAGTATTGCTGTCTGAGTCATCAGGCAGCAATAATTTTAAAAAAGTACTTTAAAATATTTTTAGGTTGGAGTTGGTACTGATGTTAAAACTAGGCGAAAAAATAATATATGAATTATCTGAAGGGTTCAGTTTAGAGGGAATCAATAGATACTCATCTGCTGGCAAAAAGCTATTCATAACAAATTTGGGAAATATAATAATCGGAAATGATGACGATGCAATGTCTGATAGTGGAACAAGATATGTATATAGCTACTCAGAACACAAGATAAAACTATCTGCTTCTTTAGAAAAAGAGGAGATACTAATATACGACGAAAATGTTCCATTCCTTGTAGATGGTGGTAGAGGATCAAAAGAAGTTCCTGGAAATTTAAAAATAAGAATGAGTATAAAAGACTACTCTCTAATATGCAAAAACCAGAGAGATTTTATCTTTGAAATAAACGACGACAAATGCTTCTTCGTATTAGACGACGATAAAGTATATATGGGTGGAATAAATAAAGACCACGAAAAATTTGTATTCATCGGAGGGAAAAATAGATTTGAAATATACTACGATGATATAGAAAGATTCCTAATAGAAGGAAGCCAGATCTCATTTAAGGGATATTTCCACATAGAAAGAGAGTCGATAATAGCTAGAAGTGTACAGATATTTGCAAATAATATAAATAGAATTCTACCAAGAGGATTTGAAGAAATGGTAGCTGGAAACAGAAAAATAGGAAATCTTCCTGCAGATAGCGATATAGTATTTAGTAGAATATCTGGAAATATTGGAGGATTTGACTACAATAATTCAAACATGCTGCTAGTTAGATATGCGGACAATCTTATCCTAATAAACAAAAAAACTAAGAAAAATGTAGTATCTGTCAAATTTGAAGATTGCAGAAGAATAGCTGTTGGTAGAGAAAACATAATATACGATGGAAAGAATATATTTAGATTATACCTAAGCGATAAAAATAAAGAAATAATGGATATAAACTCTATCCCAGATGTTGAAAGAAACGATATAGGATTTACAAAATCTGGTAACCCATTATTTGTAAGAGCTGAAGATGGAATAGTTAGATTTATGAAATCTGAAGAAAAAGAAATAATGGCTATACCAGATAAGGATATAGTTGATATCATTACAATAAAAGAGAGCGACGAAGAAAAAATACACAAAGACTATTCTGCTACAGATATAAGATTTAAAAATGAGTATGTAAGAGTATATCTAAAAACAAGAATGGTAGAAAAACTTTTAAGAGATGTATTTTTAAGCTCTAAAAAAGATATGATTGAAGAAGCAGGAAACAAAGAAATATATCGGAACTGGGCAAAAGCTATGAACGATATGATAATGTACAACTTCTTTGCAGATCTTTATAACGTAAGAAAATTTGTAAAAGAAACCCTTGAACAGGATAATATAACTGATGAAGTTAGAATAAACCTAGTAAATATGCTTTATGATGAAGTTCAGGTACAGAAAGAAAATATAGATACACTTAGTGTTTATATGCCTGATGTTATAGAAAAAAGTGGAGAAAAACTATTTGAAAGAGAAGATATAAAACCAGATAGAAGCATATACAGAATGTTTGGAGATACATTTGCAGACACAGCATATATGCTAAAAGACGGTTTAAGTGATATTGAGATAATATTAGGAAACTTGGACTTTGTTCTATCTCCTAGTGATAGAAGAAGACATGTCTACAGAATGCTTAAAGAAAATGAAAGCGATAAATTAAATCTATTTATGGAAAAAATACTTAAAAAGCTTAACCATATTATAGACAATATGTACCCATACTACATAAGAGAAATGAACGAAAAACTATACTATGTATTTGCTAAGCTAGGTCACGAATACGACAAGCTTCAGGCTGATGATGTTAAGGAAATTTTATTTGATGAAATAACAGAGATGTATGCCTTTGGTCAGCTAATGTACTCTGAGGAAGATGATACTAGAAGAAAAGAAATCATAGACCAGATTTATAATACTGCTGATAAGGGAATAAGCGGTATAGATTCTAATAAATTCTTTATCGGAGGTGGTAGATATGAGTAGAAATATTTGGAAAGGCAATTATAGATTTTTAGAACTTGGTAGTGGAGAGGAGCTTTCACACTATCATGAGATAGATTTAGATCAGAAGATGTTAGAAAATCCTCTTTATGAAGAGGGAGATCTTTCTGATTATACAGATGATAGAGAGTCAGGCATATTTAATGATTTTGCAGCTGGTATTGAGATAAGCGACATAGATGATGATGCGGATGTAGATACTCAGTATCTTGAATTTGAAACTGACTTAGATGACTTTGATGAAGAAATTGATATGGATATAGAAGAATTACTGAATGATTTACAATAGAAAATAGAGAGGGTTAGTGAAGTATCAACTCACTTCAAGAAAGATGTCATAGCCAAAAACACTCCAGGCTTCAGCGACACGCCCATTTATGTAACACATTTAAATGTTGCGTGTCGCTTGCAGATTGTCGTAGTTTTTGGCTATTTCCATCTTTAGCAGAATTGGTGACCGATTTTAAAATTGTAGTGATAATTTAATTAGTGTGAATTAAGTAGGGAGTGTTGAATATGATATATTCAGCATTCCCTTATTTTTGTGACTAGTTTAGTAATTTCTTTGGAGAAAGGGAAAATATGTTTGAATGTTAGTTAAGAGATGTTTGTAATTTTTTAATTTGTAAAAAGTTTGGAAATTTATGTTTAAAAAAATAAATTAATTAATTGTTGTTTTTGTGAGAAAATGAAAAAAATAAATTTTGTTTATAAAATGATTAAAAATTTATATTTATAATAAGTTGAAAAATTTGTATGATTTGCTATAATATAGTTAATAATTTGTATTAGAGGGAGTGTTGACAGTATGCTATTTGTTTGGGAAAATCATTACAGACAGACAGACAGACAGACAGACAGACAGACAGACAGACAGACAGACAGTAGAGTGCCTGTATTTTTTAATGCAAAAAAATATAAAATCGATTATAAGCACAGAGAGATTATATTCTAAAGGAATATAGTTTTTTCTGTGCTTTTTTTGTTGAAAAAATGGTTTTGTTAACTTGATATGAAAAAATACTCTCGAAAAGAGAAACAAATCGATGAGTTAAACTTGATTTCAAAAATTTTAAAAATTGAATAACAAAGGAATCTAACAAAAGTATAAATTTTTTAGGTTAGATTTTCAATTAAAGATTTATGAACTAAAGGGGGGAATACGTTTTTGAGTGAAATCATTGTAAATCCTATCGGTGTCGAGATTCAATAGTAAACAAGTTAACAGAGTGAAAAAATTATAAAGGAGAGAAAAAAATGAATAAAAAAAGAATTAAAAAATACACTTCTTCCGTACTTGTTTTATGTATGGCTTTAGAAATGCAGACTAGTATGAGTTTTGCCTTAGAAAAAGATAATAAGAATATATCAAATACTTTGAAGGAAACAATAGTAGAAAAAGAAAATATAAATAAAGAAGATAATAATATTTCTTTTGAACAGAATTCAACTCCTATGAGCGGAAGTTGTGGTATGACAACTAATGATACTTTAAAGTGGAGTTTAGAAAGTAATAATAATAGTTATAAATTGATTATAAATGGTTCAGGAAATATGAAAGATTTTACTGTATCAAAAGATAATGATGATAGACCATGGAAAGATTATATAGATAAAATAACAGAAGTTAAAATAGGAAATAGCGTTACTTCTATTGGAGATAATGCATTTAGAAATTTAACAGCATTAAAGAAAGTTAATATACCAGCATCTATAAAAGATTTAGGGGATTATATTTTTTTAGGAGATTCTGCTTTAACAACTGTAAATTGGGACAATGGATTTAATGCACCAACAATAACTGATAAAGATTCAAACACTAATGTATATACTGGAGCTTATCTACCAACAAGTATGTTCGATGGATGTACAAGTTTGGGTGAAGGTATTTCATTAACAGAATGGTTACCAGATAGTTTTGTTGGTGTTGGTTGTGCAGCTTTACGTAATACAAAATTCAATATAGATTTCAATAAATGGCATAACTTGAAATATATTGGTGCATATGCATTTTATGGAATGGAAAATTTAAATAATTTTACCTTAAATGATAAATATGAAATAGGTCTTAGAGGAGATAGTGTCTCAAATGCATTTAGTAATTCTGGATTAAATAAAATAAATATAGATGTAAGAGAAGTTCCAAAAGGATTTTTAACTAATAGTAAACTAAAGCAATTCACACTAAGTGATAAAGTGGAAACTATAGGAGAAAATGAATTTATGGGTACTTCTGTAGAAGAGGCAGTAATACCTAAAAATGTAAAAACGATAAAAAATTATGCCTTTGTCGATTGTAAAAAATTAGAAAAAGTTACCTTTAAAGGAGAAACAAAACTTGATGGAGATATATTTGCTGACTCAATTTTAAAAGAATTTGTTATTGAAAAAGATTCTAAAGTAACTTGTACAGATAATCCTTTTAGAAGTAGTTGGAAGTATTCCGAAGTTAGCAGTTTAGAAAAAGTAGCTATTTTGGGAGCGTTAAAAAATGATAAAGGAAAAGATGATTATTTGTGGCAACAAATGTTTCATAATAATGCAAAAATAAAAGAAGTTGTAATTGATGGGAAAAATGCCACTAATTTCAGTCAAGGTACGTTTCCTAATATAGAAGAACTTTTAATTACAGGAAAGGAAACAAATTTCCCAGCATATAAATTTGCTTATGGAACATCCAAATTAAAAAAGGTAGATATTGATGTAAAAAATTACTCAAGCGAAAGTGGATCTTTCCGTTATGCATCAGCCCTTGAATTGTTTAGATTAAAGGCAGATAGTGCTAAATTTGATAATAGAGCATTTTATGAATGTCCAAGTCTTAAAGTTGTGGACCTAACTAAATGTAAAAAAGTAGAATATAGTGAAGGAACTTTTGGAACAGGTGTTACTAATGAACAAAATAATAGTCCAATGAATAGTAAAGCGGTTATTTATGTTAAAGACACTAGTGATAACCCTAGAAAAAGCGGAGTAGAAACAGGATTAAGTGATAAACATGGAATAGTTGCAATTACAAATGGTGGTACTTTTGATAATACAATTAAGATAGAAGAAGGAAAATTGAGTACACCTACTAAAGATGGATATATATTTAAAGGTTGGTATGATAATACAGAATTTAAAAATGAAGCTATAACAAGTTTTGAAGTGGGAAAAACATACTATGCTAAATGGGAAGAAGCTGTTGCAAGTGTAGATGGAGTAGTATATACAGATTTACAGACTGCGATAAACAATGCAGCAGGAAAAACTGTGACAATTGAAAAAAATATTGCTTTAACTAATGATTTAGAAATAACAGGTAATAATGTAACAATAGACTTTAATGGAAAAACATTATCAAGTGATTCAGGATATAAAGATAAATCTTTAATAAAAATAACTAATTCAACAGGTATAACAATAAAAGATGCTAACTTAGATTTATCAAATGGTGGAGATGTTGCAATACTTGTAACAGGAACTTCTAAAGTATCATTACAAGGAAATATAACTTCTAAGAAAAATAATTCAGATAAAGCACCAGTTATAAGCTTAGTTGGAGAGAATGCTAAAGCAGAATTAACAAAAGGAAGTAAAATAAATGGAAAATCAGATCCTGATTCTGAATTAATAATAACAGATGAAAATAGTAAAAATAATTTTACAAATGGAAATAATACATCATCTGGTGGTGGAAGTGTTCCATCAAAACCTTCTAAACCAACATATACTCACGAAAAAATAGAAGGTCTAGACAGATACGAAACAGCAGCTAAAATAGCTGACAAACTAGGTTCATACGATACAGCAGTATTAGTAAATGCAACATCAACAATGTCTGATGGATTATCAGCAGCAGGACTTGCAGGAAAAGAAGATGCTGCAATACTTCTAGTGAAAAAAGATTCAATACCTAAAGCAACTATGGATAGAATCAAAAAAGTTAAGAAAGTATATATAGTAGGTGGAGAATCTGCAATCAGTGCAAAAGTAGCTAACGAAATAACTGCAGCTGGTGTGAAAGTTGAAAGACTTGGTGGAAAAACTAGAGTTGAAACTTCTGAACTAGTTGCAAAAGAAATAGGAAACTACTCAAATGCGTTCGTAGTTAATGGATTCAAAGGTGAAGCAGATGCTATGTCTGCATCTTCAATAGCTGCTAGATACGAAGCTCCTATACTATTAACTAATGGAAAAACTTCAACTCATGCTAAAAAATCTGGAGTTGAATACTATGTTGTTGGTGGAACTTCTGTAGTTAATAAATCAATAGCAGATAAATACAATGCAAAAGTATTAGCAGGATTAGATAGATATGCAACAAATAGAGAAGTAATAGCTGAATTCTACTCAGGATCAGATAAATTATACATAGCAAATGGAGATAAATTAGTTGACGCATTAACAGCATCTCCTCTAGCTAAAAATCATGGTATAGTTTTAGTTAACAAAAAATCTGATAAGAGCATATTAAAAGATAAAAATACTGTTCAGGTTGGTGGAATGGACTTTGAAATAGACTTCGAATAATAAAGAAAATAAAATATAAAAATATATACAACAAAAGGGATTGGTAAAACTCACCAATCCCTTTTAAATTGTAAAAAATCCTATATATCGGTAAAAAATATCTTTATTTAAACATTAAATCTGTTTGAAATTGATTTTATAATACGATATACTGTAAGTAGGAGGTGTTAAGTATGAAATTATTAAAAGTTGTGGCAAATAATTTTAAAAACTGCAAAGATAATTTTTCTATTGATTTTTTGCCAAAGTCACGAATATATTCTCAAGATAAAGAATATGAACTACAAGAAATAAAAGAAAATCTATATAGATTTAATACGTTGGCTATTGTTGGTAAAAATGCATCTGGAAAAACAACAGCTTTGGATTTATTAGATTGCTGTTACTCAATTCTTGGAAACTTTAGAGTAGAAAATAAAAACTATGACTATAATAATACTAATCTGAAAATATATTTTATAAAAGAAAACTATATTTATAAGTATGAAGCAGATTTAGTTAAAAATGATATATATAATAAAGCTATTTTCAAAAATGAAAAAATAAGTAAAAAGAGATATTACAAATCTTCAATAAACCAAATTTACGATGATGATAAATTTGAAGTGGTTGAATTTAAAAGTAAATTACCGGAAGATATATCAACATTATTCTTTGTATTAAATTCTTCTGAAGAAAGAGCCTTATATTTTGATAGTTTTGGAAAAGGTGCGAATACATATAAAGAAGTGTTCAATCTTATAGACACATATAAAATAGATAAGAAAATATTTATGGATATTGTTAAGTTGTTCGATACAAATATAAAAAGAATAGAAAAAAAGGATACTTATAATTACATAATTGAATATAGTAATTGTGAAAAAATCGTTTCAGAAACAGAACTGCTATATCTTTTGTCTAGTGGTACAACAAAGGGAATATTATTATATCTTTTAATGGTAATATCTTTAACTCAGGGAATAGATTTAATTGTGGATGAAATAGAAACACATTTCCACAAAACATTAGTGGATAATATGATTTCTTTATATAAAGATAAAAAAATCAATAAGTACAATGCTAGCTTAATATTCTCTACTCACTATTGCGAATTATTGAACCTATTTGAAAGACAAGACAATATATTAATCTCTAGACTTGAAGATGGAAAAATATCATTATTAAATATGTATGTAGATGAAAAAATAAGAAATGATATTTTAAAAAGTGCTCGGTTCTATGAAGATACATTTAAAACAAATGTAGACTATAATGATTTAATGACTTTCAAAAAGGACTTAATGGTATAAATTAATGAGTAAAGTTCTTATAATGTGTGAGGGTCAAAACGAATTAGAGATAATAAATATATTGTTAGAGAATAATAAGCTTATATACACAATAGATGATTTAGTAGGATTAACTGCATATCATGCAAGACAAATAGACAAGTCAACTATGGTCCAAAACAATTTAAATATGTATAATGGAGAAGTTGAAGTAATTAGAATAGGTGATGGTTTGACAGATACACTAAGAATACCAAAAAAATATGCTAATAAAATAATTTCTGTAAAAAAATATTGTACAAAACCAGAGTTGGAAATATTATTAATATTATCTGAGGGACTTTATGATAATTTTCAAAAGGTTAAATCAAGTAAAAAACCAAAAGATTTTGCAAAAGAAAATATATCTATTGGAAGAACAAAATATAAAAATCAAACTAAATTTTATGCTGATTACTATGGATCAAATGTAGATTTATTAGTGGAGGCAATAAGAAAATATAAATCATTAAATAAAAATAAAAAAGATGAATTATATTTATGTGATTTATTAGCTTAAAATCAACTAATCTCACTAGAATATAAATTTAAATCTTGTAAAATAATAACCTGAGGAAAGATATATTACTTATTATCTGCTATTAAACAGTTTACTTGCATTAAAAAAGAAAGGTAACAAGTTATAAGCGACAATACTGCAAGCGCCCCACAACCGCTAAATGTGTTATATTAACGGGTGGGGCGCTGAAGCCTGGAGCACATAACTGTTACCTTTCTTTTTTCTATCCAAATATTTTTTTTAATTCAGAAATAAGTAATATATTTTCCTCAGGTTTTAATATACAAACCCTAAAGAAATATTCATCTAATCCATCAAATGAAGCACAATCCCTTATTATTATTCTTTCTGGAATTAGCTCATTTCTCAATTCTTCTGCTGTCATTCGTCTATCAACTATCTCACAAAGAACAAAGTTTCCGTAAGTGTTGTAAACCTTAACGCCAGGAAGAAATCTTAGTTCGCTTTCAAGATAATCTCTCTCCTTGCTCATGTGTTCAATAGTTTCGTTGATGAAATCATCATCGACAAACATTATCTCACCCATTCTAGATGCGACAACGTTTATATTCCAAAGGTCTAATCTTTTATTTATAGCTTTTTTAACCTTTTCATTTGAGATAAGTCCGTATCCAAGTCTGATACCTGGAGTAGAGAAGAATTTAGAGGTTCCTCTTATAACGAATAAATTATCGAACTCGTCTACAAGTGGAGTAGATGAGTATTTTGATGTGTCTGTAAACTCAACATAAGTTTCGTCAATCATAACATAACATCCACAAGTAGATACTATCTCTCTTATCTGGTCCTTAGAAAATGCAAATCCTGTAGGATTGCAAGGGTTACAGATTATAAGAAGCTCGTAGCCACCTTCTTTAACAGTATTTGCCAAATCTTTAGGATCTATTTCAAAATGATTTTCTTTTTTAGAGTAGTATTTTTTGATTTCGCAGCCAATTTTGTTTAATTCTTTTTCGTATTCAGAATAAGCTGGAGATACAAGTACCGATTTTTTAGGGTTAACTGTGCCGATAAATGAAGATATTAGCTCAGTTGCACCACTTCCAAGTACTATATTTTCGCTGTTGCATTTGCAATATGTTGATATAGATTTTTTTAGCTCAACGTATTCTGGATCAGGATACATTGAAACCATGTCTATGTTGTCTATTACATACTGTTTAGCCTTTTTTGAAGAGCCAAATGGATTTATATTTGAACTGAAATCCATGAAGTCCTCTTTTGAAAATCCGTATTTTGCGGAAAGTTCGTATAAATTTGCGCCATGATTTACGCTCATAACTATCCCTCCAAATTTTATTTATGCTTATTAATTTTCTTCGTCGAAGTTTATTATAAATTCTTCATCACCACTATTTATTTTAAGTATAGAAAGATTGAAGTTGTCGTCGAATATAGAAACATTGTAAGTGAAAACATCTCCGTTATCTTTTTTAGAGATTAAAAGATATGTTCCATTTTCTTTGTCCTCTATTTCATCACATATATCATTGTAAACTTCTTCGCCAGTGAAAAATCCTGTATATCCTGATGATTTTATTTTTTCTTCTATTGCTTTGTATAATTCCTGCATATTGTCACCTCTTTTAAATTTTATATCGTAAATTTATTATAACATATAAGAGAGAGAATTAAATTAAAGTAAAATAACAGAAAAAATTTTGTGCAATTGTAATGGTATAAATTGAATTTGTAAAAACAATACTTGAAATATTCAGAAAATATTGACTATACAGAAAAAAAGTAGTAAGATAAAACCTATAAAAAGTAAAAATAATAAATTTTAAAATTAAATTAAAAAGTAAACTAAAAAACTAAATTGAGGGGGATTAAAAAATGATATTAGAATACGATAAAGCACTTGAAATACTTAAAAAATACAATCAGGATGATTTTCATATAAGACATGGGGAAGTTGTTTCTGGTGTTATGAGATATTTTGCTAAGGAATATGATCCTGAGAGAGAAGAGTTTTGGGCAACAGTGGGACTACTTCACGATATAGATTTTGAGATGTATCCAGATGAACACTGTATTAAAGCTGAAGAACTTTTAAGAGAAAATGGATATGATGAAGAGTTTATCCATGGGGTTGTTTGCCATGCTTATGGAATATGTGAAGGGCTAGAAAAGAAACCTGAGCATATAATGGAAAAGATTTTATTTGCTACAGATGAGCTTACTGGACTTATAGGTGCAGTTGCGATAATGAGACCTTCTAAGAGCGTTATGGATTTAGAGTTAAAATCTGTTAAGAAGAAATTTAAAACTCCTAAGTTTGCAGCAGGATGTTCAAGAGATACAATCAAAAAAGGTGCTGAAGAATTAGGATGGGAACTAGATGAACTAATGCAGAGAACAATAGATGCAATGAGAAGTTTATCTGATAGAATGGAAATATAAAAGGTCAATATCATAAATGCTATCCGTTCCAGGCTTCGACGCTTTCTTTGTTTTATTCGAACTTTGTTCGAACAACAAAGTTGAAAGCGTCTGTAGATTGTCACCGGATAGCATTTATTTCTATTGCCCCATTATATTTTCATCTAAGACTTTAAACTTTTTTAAACGAATAAATAATTTAATAAACTGAGGACAAGAGATTTAACTGCTCTACGGCGACAATTCCGCAAGCACTCTATACTTTGAAATGTTTCATAAAAACTATGGAGTGCTGAGGACTGGAGCACAGAGTAGTTAAATCTCTTGTCTTTTTTATTGATTTTTTTTGTTTGAAAAACCTTTGTTTTAGAGTATAATATATAATATCTAAAAATTATTTTTGATGAGAAATTCTTTTTTTAAGAATAATTAATAAATTCTAAGTAACCCAGAGAGCTGGTAGGAGGAAATTATGTACAAAGTAACTGGAAAGATGTTCACAGAAGAACAGATAAGAGAAAAGGTAATAGAATTAGGTAAGCAGATAGAAAATGACTACAAAGGTGAAGAGATTTTAGTAGTTGGTATATTAAAAGGTGCAAATGTGTTCACTTGCGACCTTATAAGACAGATAGACTTAGATGTTAAGATAGACTTTATGAGTGTTTCAAGCTATGGTTCTGGAACTGAGTCTTCAGGTACAGTTAGAATATTAAAAGATTTAGATACAGATATAAAAGGAAGAAATGTTCTTATAGTTGAGGATATAATCGACTCAGGTAGAACTCTTAGCAATTTAGTTAAAGAGCTACAGATAAGAGAGCCAAAGAGCTTAAAATTATGTACTCTATTAGACAAACCAAGTAGAAGAGTTGTCGATGTTGATGTTGAATACGTTGGTTTTGAAATAGAAGATAAATTCATAGTAGGATACGGAATAGACTACGCTGAAAAATACAGAAACCTTCCTTACATAGGAATAGTTGAAGATGTAGCTGAATAATTGATTATACAAGGCATACTTTTTAAGTGTGCCTTTAAATTTGTATATGTATAGAAAATAAATATTATATTAGAAAGGACAGATTTAATGAATATAAATTATTTTGAGCATATTCAAGCTCCAATACTTTTATTTTTCCAGAGTATTAGAAATCCGATTTTAAATATTCTTTTCTTGTTCTTTACAATAAGTACAGAAACACCGGTAGTTGTAATATTTACAGCGATTATGTACTGGTGTATTGATAAGAAAATAGGGCGGAGGATGTTATACGCTCTTACAGGAAATATTGCTTTAAATGGGGCAATTAAGGATTATTTTAAGGTAGAAAGACCTATTGGAAAATTTGGACTTGAGTCTATGAGAGTAGAAACTGCGACTGGATATTCATTCCCAAGTGGGCACACTCAGACTGCGACTACATTTTGGACTTCTTTGGCAGTTCAGTTAAAGAAGAAATGGGTATATGTACTAGCTTTAGTTATGGCCGTTGGAGCAGGAATATCTAGACTTTATCTAGCTGTTCATTGGCCAATGGACGTTGTTGTAGGGCTTATTCTTGGATTTTTATTTACTATACTTTTGATAAAGATAATGGATAGATCTGAAAAAAGTGGAAAATATTGGGAAATGATACTTATTTTAGTTCCGCTTGCGATAATGGCATTTGTGCTAAAGAGCAGTGATTATACTAAACTTTTTGCACTTATGTTTGGGTTTACTGTCGGATATATTTTGGAAAGAGAGTATGTATCTTTTGAAGTTATAGATAGAAAAAATCTAAGCAATGGAGAAATTATTAAAAATAATGGAAAAAGATTCTTAATAGGAATGCTTAGCTTAGGCGTTGTTTATTTAGGGTTAAAGCTTGTATTTTCTTTATTTGGAGCAGCTGATGAAAGTACACTTGATATGGTGCTAGATTTTGTTAGATATTCGGCTGTTGTTATTCAAGGTGTTGCAGGTGCTCCATATTTATTCAAGAAAAAGGGAATATAATTTTTTGATTTAAGTATAAATTTTTAGATAAGAGTTTAAAAAAATTCTTAGGAAGGGAAATATTATGAAAAAGGTTGTTATAATCGGTGCTGGACCTGCAGGTATGACTGCAGCATATTCGGCATCGCAAAATGGTATAGATGTTGTATTGGTAGAGAAAAACGAGAGAGTAGGTAGAAAACTACTGATAACTGGAAAAGGAAGATGTAATATAACTAATAACTGTGAGGTTGAAGAGTTAATTGCAAATGTAAATACAAACGGTAAATTTTTATACAGCGCATTCTACACATTTACAAATGATGCGGTTATGGAAATGTTTGAAAGCTTAGGTGTTAGGTTAAAGACAGAAAGAGGAAATAGAGTTTTTCCTGAGAGTGATAGAGCAATGGATGTCGTTGATGCTATGGCTAGACTTATAAAGAGAAAAAATATTAAGTTAGTTACAGGAAAAACTGTTAAGGATATAAAAGAAAAGAATGGAAAAGTTGAGTCTGTTGTTTTAAGCGACGGAAAAGAGATTAAAGCAGATGCAGTTATAATTGCAACAGGTGGTGCAAGTTATCAGAGAACTGGATCAACAGGAGATGGCTACAGACTTGCTGAAAAATTAGGTCATAAGATAACTCCTCTTAAGCCTTCTTTAATCGGGCTTGAGATACAGGAAGATTTTGTATCTAAGTTAAAAGGGCTTAGTCTTAGAAATGTAGCGATAAATGTATATGGAAAGAAAAATAAGAAGATATACGACGATTTTGGTGAAATGGAATTCACTGATTATGGTGTAGATGGACCAATTATAAAATCTGCAAGCTGTATAATGAGGGATTTATCTAAGGAAAGTTATAAAATTTCTTTGGATTTAAAGCCAGCTTTAGACCACGAAAAGCTTGATAAAAGAGTGCAGAGAGATTTCCAGAAATATATAAATAAGAGATTTGAAAACTCTTTATCAGATTTACTTCCAAGTAAGATGATACCGGTAGTCGTGGAACTTTCTGGCATAGATCCAGCTACTCCAGTAAATTCTATAACTAAGGAAGAGAGAAGAAATCTTGTCGATACTATAAAAAATATTGAGTTGCATGTTAAGAGATATAGACCTATGGAGGAAGCAATAGTTACTTCTGGTGGAGTTAAGACATCTGAGATAAATTCTAGTACTATGGAGTCTAAGTTAGTCGAGGGACTTTATTTTGCTGGAGAGGTGATAGATGTTGATGCTTATACGGGAGGATTTAACTTGCAGATAGCATTCTCTACAGGCTACTTAGCAGGGATGAGTATATAAAAAGAAAGAAGCAGGTTGTCACAATTATTTTAAGTAGAAATTTTGCATCCAATTACAACTAATCGCTCTCCAAGCTTCAGCGCCTCGTCCATTTATGTAACACATTTATAGGTTACGAGGCGCTTGCAGAATTGTCGGTGCGAGTTAATTTGTAATTGTACACAAAATTTTATCTACTGAAAAATTCTTGTGAAACCTGCTTTTCTTATTTTATATATCTTGAGAAGAAAAATTAATCTTTGGTTATTTGATAGACCGATTGCCTTTCTTTGTACCAAGTTTTTATGTAGTTGCTTGGCGTATTGAAGGAATAATATTTATATTATAGTGTACAGAATTGTCAGTATGATTTTATCTATGCCTGTTGGAGGGATTTTTTATAAAGCGTTTTAGTGATTAAAATTTTTTATTTATATATAAAATGGATTGTGTATTTTTAGCCCTTTATTTTATTTATGCTAAAGTGTTTTTTTGTTTATTTTACTTTTTATTTTTAGTATTACTAAACTCTTGATTTTTCTGAAAATTTTAATTACAATTAAAATAAGGAAAGGATGTGTTTACAATGCTGGTAGAGGAACTTAATTTAGAAACTAGGTGCAAGATTTACACAATTACGAAGAAAGTTTTGAGAAAGTATCAAAAGGGAATCATTTCTGGTAAGCTGACATCTGACAAGTTTGTTCATAATATTTTGGGAGATGTTTCTATTCACGAGGTTCTTCCTGACGAGATTTTGAAAGAAAACGATTTTATAGACTCATATCATCATTATGTGGACAAGCTTATTTGTATTCAGAACGAAAATCTCATAAACAGCAAAAATAGAAATTACAAAAAAGCTAATGAGAAACCAGACGTGTCTAAAGTGATGAAGTTAAAACATCTCCTTAATGATACTGGATATGTTCTGTCTATACCTTGTCAATATCTGACAATAAGCGATATTGATAATATATCAAAATATATTACTACAGGAGATATAGACTTAGGGAATGAAAAGATTTACAATTACGTTTACAAAGAACACTAAAACAAAAGAGGAGTAAGCAGTTTTTGAATTGAAAAATATTTAAAGACTGTTTACTCCTTTTTTATTTTTATCTAAAAATGGTGCAGAATATGTTAGAATATATATTAATTGATAAGTAATTTCTTTAAGAGATTATAATTATAATTTTTTAAAGAAATATTTTGAAATAAGAGATAAATTTATAAAAAAGAAAGGGGTGCATTGCCACTCGTGGCAAAGAAATATGACTGAGGAATATATGAAAAGAATGAAAAACTTGGTTGAGATTTCTAAGTTGGTTACACAATCTCAAGACTTTTTTAAGATAAAAGATATAATAGTGGGCAAGATGCTAGAAGTTGTTCATCCAGCTAAGGCATGTGTAAATATTTTCTACAACGACGATTTTAATTATGCGTATTTGGTTTGTTCTAGCACTTTAAAATATATTCCAACTGTTTTTGACGTTGATAGACCAGAAGGTGCTAGGATCGATTTTGATTTATACCCTGATTATATTAGAGAAGCAGTTGAAAAGAAAAAAATCATATATGTTAAGGATATTTTTCTAGATGATGCAGCTGCAAAAGAAAGAGATTTAGCTCAGAACGAAGGGTACTGTGGAAGAGCTGTTTTTCCATTTATAATAGAGGAAAAAGTTGTCGGATTTATGACAGCATTTACAACAGAAGGAGAGATAATAAGCGATGAAGATATGAATTTTATCGCATCTGTTGCATCTTTTATGGCACTTTCTATAGAAATAACTAGAAAAAATGAGTCAGTACATAAGCTAGTGAACAAGCTTAGACAAGGGGTAACGTCTATAAATGAAGCTACTAGAAAACTTTATGTAGACAAAAATATAGATACATATTTAAAAGATTTAACTAAACAGGCAGTAGAGATTACAGACAGTGAGGAAGCTATAATAATTCTTGATAAGAATGAAAAACATGGAAGGATAGTGAATTGCTACAATAAAAATGAGTGTAGAAGTAATCTGTTTTTAATGTTAGATGCTATTTCTGAGAATTCTAGAGATGGAGATTTTGCAAATGATGTTGATATAGTTCTTGAGAATGGATCTAAGATAAATAGCTACATATACCATAGACTTATGGATGCAGATAGCAATTTAGGCTATATAATCTGCGCAAATGCAAGTAAGTATACAAGAGATGATATAAATATACTTTCAATACTTTCTAAGCAGATAACTGTAGGTACTCAGCTTTACGAGTACAACCAGAATGAGGTTAGGCATAGAGTATTACAAAATGAGCTATCTGTTTTAAATAAGCAGCAAAAACTTATGATGAACGATGCTAATATGGTTTGCAATGGAAATAGACAGCTTTATTGTTATCATCAGCCAGCAAAGGTTGTAGGTGGGGATTTCTACGATGCAGTTAGAATAAATGATGATAAGGTTACTTATATAGTTGCCGATGTTATGGGGCATGGTATTGTATCAAACTACATGGTAGCACTTATAAAAGGGGCATTTAAGGTACTTTGCAGACAGTTTGATAATCCGTCAGATATAATGAACAACCTTAATAAGATGCTTTTTGAAGAATTTGATAAGATGGAAGTTTTCTGTACAGGTATAGTTGCAAGTTTAGATACTAAAGAAAATACACTAACTGTATCTAATGCAGGTCACTATAGTCCGGTTATTATACAAAACGATGGAACTGTTGCAAAATATGTAAACTGCAAAAAAGGAATTCCAATAGGAGTAATTGAGGACCGGGAATATAGAGATAATATGATAAGTCTTGAAAATTATCCGATGGTATGTATGTTTACAGATGGTATTCTTGAGATTAAGAACAAGGACAAGGAAGAGTTTGGTCAGGAAAGATTTGAAAAGCTTCTTTGCGAAAACTATAAATACAGTCCAGAGTTTATAATAGAAAAGGCTAGGGAAGAGTTTTATGCATTCTCTGGAAAGAAAGAATACTCTGATGATATTATGATGGTTATGTTAAAGAATAATAATTAATAAATTGATGGAGATTTGGAAATATGATAAAAGATATTTTAATAATAAATGCCAGTCCAAGAAAGGATAAAAATTGTTTTAATATATCTAGAGATGTTTCGAAAATTTTAGAAAGAGAGGGCGTATCTTGCGCCCTTTTAGATATTTACGAAATGGATATAGATTATTGTAATGCTTGTGGGTACTGCGAGTATAAGAAGGGATGTAGGATAAAAGACGATATGACAGAGCTTTATGATATGTTTGATAAATCTAGAGGAACTGTTGTTGTTAGTCCAGTTTATTTTAATTCTGTCCCTGCAAAGATGAAGACTGTTGTAGATAGGACACAGGCAGTGTATTCTAGCAAGTTTGTGCTTGGAGATTCTATGATAGATAGAAGTAGAAAAAGAGCAGGGATGTATATAGCTGTCGGTGGCTCTAAGGAGTATGAGGATCAGTTTGATGGTGGAGATATTGTGATGGACTTTTTCTTTAAGAGTATAAATTCGAGAAGTGTTAAAAATATAAGAATTCCAGATAGTGACGAGGTTAGTTATGTGGAAAGCGAAGAACTTATAGAAAATATTAAAAAATCTACAGAAGAATATGCAGCTCATATTAAAAATATTATGAGTGAATAATGAGGTGATTTTATGAAATTAATTACTACAGGAAATAATTTGTGCAGAATAATGGTGTCTGATGAGTACACAGAGCTTGCAAAGATTTTGTATGAATTAGTAGAAAGAGATGAAAAATACGATAAGGTTGTTATTGTAACGGATGAAAATGTCGAGGCTAATCTATATGATGATTTTGTAAAATCGATTTTTGCTATAACAAATAGTAAATATTTTTCAAAAATATGCATAAGATCAGGAGAAGAATCTAAGTGTTTAGATACATTTAATGAGATTATATCTAAGTTTATAGATATTGGGATGAGTAGAAAGTCGCTTGTTATCGCATTTGGTGGCGGTGTTGTTGGAGATTTAGCAGGTTTTGCAGCAGCTACATATATGAGAGGAATAGATTATATACAGGTTCCAACTACTATACTATCTCAGGTTGACTCTGCTATAGGTGGTAAAACAGGTATAGATGTTGGAGTTTATAAAAATATGATTGGTGCATTTAAGCAGCCATTATTCACTTATATAAACACAGAAACGTTAAAAACTCTTCCAAGTGATGAGCTAAAAAGTGGATTTGGAGAGGTTATAAAATATGCAGCTATAATGGACGACAATGGAGAATTTGAAAAATTTTTAAATGATAATGCAGTTGAGGTAAAATATCTGGATAATGAAAAAATTATAAAAGCTATTATGAAATGTGCTGAGTTTAAGGCTAGAATTGTAAAAGCTGACGAGAAAGAAACTGGTTTAAGAAAGATACTTAATTTTGGGCATACTTTTGGTCATGCGATAGAAATGGAATATGGTCTAAAACATGGTGAAGCCGTTGCTGTTGGTATGAAAATAGCATTTAAAGTTGCACTTGCAAAGGGATATATAAAAAAGGATTATTACGACAATTTTGTAGAACTTATAGACAAGTACGATTTTAAGTTTGATTTTAGTAAAATTGATATTGAAAAACTTGTCGAAAATATTAAAAAAGACAAGAAAAATAGTTTTGGAGATATTTCAGTTATACTTCCGGATGCAAGTTCGTGTGTTGGAATTTTCAAAATGAGTTCTGATAATATTGAAGAGCTTTTGAAAAAAGAATTTAACTTTATGTAGAATAAAATTAAAATAGCGTGAAAATGTTATCACAACTTCGAAAGAAAAAAAGTTGTACAAATTTGAAAAAAATACCTATTAAAATGAAAAAATTTTAAAAATAACTAAATAAGTAAATATTTGATTTTAACAATTATATTTTGTATAATGTATGTGAAGTAATTTGTGGTTTAATGAATACAATATATACAAAGATAGGAGTGATAGGCAATGAAATTACCAATAGCTTTATCAAACAAACACATACACTTATCACAGGAACATATAGACGCTTTATTTGGTAAAGGTCATGAATTAGTTAAATTCAAAGATCTTTCTCAGCCAGGTCAGTATGCTTGTGAAGAAAAAGTAGACTTAGTTGGACCAAAAGGAAAATTAACTGTAAGAGTATTAGGACCAGCTAGACCAGAAACTCAGGTAGAAGTATCTTTAGCTGACTGCTTCCCTCTAGGAGTAAAAGCTCCAATAAGAGAATCAGGAGATATAGAAGGTACTCCAGGACTTAAACTTGTTGGACCAGCAGGTGAAGTTGAATTAGAAAAAGGTGTTATAGTTGCTTCAAGACATATACACATGAGCAACGAAGACGCTGCAAAATTCGGAGTTAAAGACAAAGATATAGTAAAAGTTAGAACTGAAGGACCAAGAGGTCTTATATTTGAAAACGTATTAGTTAGAGCTAAAGATAGCTTCAACTTAGAAATGCATGTTGACATGGAAGAAGGAAATGCAGCAGGCGTTAAAAATGGAGATTTAGTAGAATTAATAACTGAATAATTTTATTTAGTTTTATTAATAAATGGATATTTAATACTTAGTAAAAATAGAGCATATATAATGTTATGTGTTACACTAAAAAATATATTTTTTTGAATTGTGATGAACATTGTATATGATATTAAATATTCTGAAAAAAGGATGGCATTTTTAAAAAAAATGTAGTATGATATAAAAGTAATAAGATTTATACGTTTTTTATACTCTAAATATTTATAGATAGTAAATGCTTAGAGCTTTATAAGTATAAATTAAAAATAGACTTGCCTTTAGATAGACAAGCGAATGAAACTATCAAGGAGGATATTTTAATCATGGCAAAATTTATGAAAACTGTTGATGGGAATACAGCCGCAGCTCATGTTGCTTATGCATTTACAGATGTAGCAGCTATATACCCAATAACACCATCTTCAACTATGGCAGAATTAGTTGATGAATGGGCTTCTCAGGGAAGAAAAAACATATTTGGACAGAAAGTTAATGTTGTAGAAATGCAGTCAGAAGCTGGTGCTGCTGGTGCATTCCACGGTTCTTTACAGGCTGGTGCATTAACATCTACATTTACAGCATCTCAGGGATTATTACTAATGATACCTAATATGTATAAAGTAGCAGGGGAATTACTTCCAGGTGTATTCCACGTTTCTGCAAGAGCTTTAGCATCTCAGGCATTATCAATATTCGGTGACCATCAGGACGTTATGGCAGCTAGACAGACTGGATGTTGCTTATTAGCTTCAGGTTCAGTTCAGGAAGTTGCAGATATAGCTCCAGTTGCTCACTTAGCAGCAATAGAAGGAAGCCTTCCATTCGTTCATTTCTTCGATGGATTCAGAACTTCTCACGAAATACAGAAAGTTGAATTAATGGAAAATGAAGAATACGCTTCATTATTAAACTTCGACGCTGTTCAGAAATTCAGAGACAAAGCTTTATCTCCTAACCACCCAGTTACAAGAGGTACTGCTCAGAACCCTGATATATACTTCCAGACAAGAGAAGTATCAAACACTTACTACAATGATATGGTTGGCATAGTTGAAAAATACATGCACAAAGTAAGTGAATTAACAGGAAGAAAACATGACTTATTCGATTACTACGGAGCAGAAGATGCTAAATATGTAGTAGTTGCTATGGGTTCAGTTACAGAAGCATTAGAAGAAACTATAGATAGATTAAACGCTGAAGGCGCAAAAGTTGGATGTGTTAAAGTTCACTTATACAGACCATTCTCTACAGAACATTTCTTAAAAGCAATGCCTTCTACAGTAGAAAGAATATGTGTATTAGACAGAACTAAAGAACCAGGTGCAACTGGTGATCCTCTATACTTAGACGTTAGAGATATATACTACGGAAAAGAAAATGCTCCTCTAATAGTAGGAGGAAGATACGGATTAGGATCTAAAGATACTACTCCAGCTCAGTTAAAAGCTGTTTACGACAACTTAGCTGCTGAATGTCCAAGAAATCAGTTCACAATAGGTATAGTTGATGACGTTACTAACACATCATTACCAGAAGCTGAAGACTTCAGAATAGCATCTAAAGGTACTGTAAGATGTAAATTCTGGGGACTTGGATCAGATGGTACTGTTGGTGCAAACAAACAGGCTATAAAAATAATCGGTGATAACACTGACAAATATGCTCAGGCTTACTTCGATTACGACTCTAAAAAATCTGGTGGTATAACTATGTCTCACTTAAGATTTGGTGATACTCCAATCAGATCAACTTACTTAATAGATGAAGCTGACTACATAGCTTGTCACAACCAGTCTTATGTATATCAGTATGATTTATTAAAAGGACTTAAAAAAGGTGGTACATTCGTACTTAATACTATATGGGATCAGGAAGGTATAGAAGCTAACCTACCTGCATCAATGAAACAGTATATAGCTAAAAACGACATACAGTTCTACACAGTTAATGCTGTTGAATTAGGTAAAGAAATAGGATTAGGAAGCAGAATAAATATGATAATGCAGGCTGCTTTCTTCAAACTAGCTGAAATAATACCAGTAGACGAAGCTGTTGAACACTTAAAAGAATCAATAGTTAAAACTTACGGTAAAAAAGGTCAGAAAATATTAGACATGAACTTCAAAGCTGTTGACGCAGGTATAAACGCATTAGTTAAAGTAGAAGTTCCAGAAGCTTGGAAAACTGCTGTTGATGCACCAAAAGAAGAAGCTTGCGAACCAGACTTCATCAAAAATATATTAAGACCTATGACTGCTCAGAAAGGTAACGACCTACCTGTAAGTGCATTCACAGAAGTTCCAGATGGTACATTCCCATGTGGTACAGCTGCTTACGAAAAACGTGGTATAGCAGTAGACGTTCCAGAATGGAAATTAGACAATTGTATACAGTGTAACCAGTGTTCATTCGTATGTCCACACGCTTGTATAAGACCAGTACTTGTTACTGAAGAAGAATTAGCAAATGCTCCAGAAGCATTCAAAGCTAAAAAAGCTATAGGTAAAGGATTCGATGGATTACAGTACAGAATGCAGGTATCTACTCTTGACTGTACAGGATGTGGAAACTGTGCTGACATATGTCCAGCTCCTAACAAAGCATTAGAAATGATGCCTCTAGCTACTCAGGAAGAACAGATAGAAAACTGGAACTTCGCTGTGGATACAACTAAAGTTGCTCCAAAAGGCGATTTAATGAACGTAAATACAGTTAAAGGTTCTCAGTTCAGACAGCCATTAATAGAATTCTCAGGTGCTTGTGCTGGATGTGGAGAAACTCCATACATAAAAGTTATAACTCAGTTATTTGGAGATAGAATGCAGATAGCAAATGCTACAGGATGTTCTTCTATATGGGGAGGATCTGCACCATCAACTCCTTATACTTGCAACCATGAAGGTAAAGGTCCATCTTGGGCAAACTCATTATTCGAAGACAATGCTGAATACGGATTCGGTATGTTCATAGCTGTTAAACAGATGAGAGCTAAATTAGAAGAAGACATAAAAGTTTTAGCTTCTAAAGCTCATGATGAAAACTCTAAAGCAGTTCTTAACAACTGGTTAGAAACTAAAGAAGACGGTGTTGCTAATAAAGAAGCTTCTGCAAAAGTAGCTGAATTAGTTAACGGATTACATGAATCTTGCATGAATGATCCTGAAATAGCAGCAGCTGTTAAAGATATAAAAGAAAGAGAAGACTACTTAGCTAAGAGATCTCAGTGGATACTTGGTGGAGACGGTTGGGCTTACGACATCGGTTACGGTGGATTAGACCACGTTCTTGCTCAGGGTGAAGATGTTAACGTATTAGTATTCGATACAGAAGTTTACTCTAATACAGGTGGACAGGCTTCTAAAGCTACTCCAGTAGCAGCAATGGCTAAATTCGCAGCAGCTGGTAAGAGATCTAAGAAAAAAGACCTTGGTATGATGGCTATGTCTTACGGAAATGTTTACGTAGCTCAGGTTGCTATAGGTGCTGATAAGAACCAGTTCATGAAAGCTATAACTGAAGCAGAAGCTCATCATGGTCCATCTCTAATCATATGCTACGCTCCATGTATAAACCATGGTTTAAGAGAAGGTATGGGAAGAAGTATAGCTAATGAAAAACAGGCAGTTGACTGTGGATACTGGCATTTATACAGATTCAACCCAGAATTAAAAGCTGAAGGTAAGAATCCATTCTCATTAGACTCTAAAGAACCAACAGAAAGCTTCAGAGACTTCTTAATGAAACAGACAAGATACGCAGCAATAGCTAAACAGTTCCCAGAACAGGCTGAAGAACTATTCACTATGGCTGAAGAAAATGCAAAAGAAAGATACGAATCATACAAAAGATTAGTATAATCTTTATAAAAATATGGGCTGTTGCAATATTGCAACAGCCCTTTTTATGTATAATTGTAAATATATTTAAAATTTATTTGATAGGATACAACTAAATTTTTAAAAGGAAGCAATTTTATATACTTGAAAATATAGACAAACTCCTCTCCAGGCAATCGAGTTGCATTGTCGAGTTCGTTTTGTCTATATTCCCAAGTACAAATTGCTTCTTTTTTTATAAAAATTTAGTTTATATCCTATCTTAAAAGTTAGTAAATTTATTTGCAATCATATATAAAAAGTACTTATGAATATTATCAATAGTCCATTTTTTGTTGCAAATTATTTGAGTTGGGTAATTTATTTTGAGTGAATGCTTACTATTTGTGTGATATAATATATTCAGTATTATTATAGAAAGAAAGAGAAGGTATTTTTTATGAAACTTAATCATATATTAGAAGGAATTGAAGTTCTTTCAATAGTTGGGAATGAAGATATAGAAGTTTTAAATGTTGAGTACGATTCAAGAAAGGTTGAGGAAGGTACTTTATTTATTTGTATAAAAGGGTTTGTGTCAGATGGGCATAAATATATAGACTCAGCTTATGAAAAGGGAGCTAGAGTATTTTTAATACAGGACGATGTAGATTTTAAGGAAGATTGTACTTATGTAAAGGTTGAAGATACTAGAAAGACTATGGCAAAGGTTGCAGCTAATTTCTGTGAGCATCCAGCAGATAAGTTTGATGTTATAGGTGTTACTGGTACAAATGGAAAGACTAGTATAACTACATTTATTAATGAAATACTTAGAAACTGCAATAAGAAAGTTGGTCTTATAGGAACTATAAAGATATTTGATGGAGACAATGAAGTTCCATCAAATTCAACTACTCCTGAGAGTGTTGATTTACAGAAGATATTTAAGAGAATGGTAGATAATGGATGTGATTGTTGTGCAATGGAGGTTTCATCTCATTCGTTAGAGCTTAGTAGAGTTGATGATACAAACTTCAAGATAGGTATATTTACAAACTTAACTCCAGACCATTTAGATTTCCACAAGACTTTAGAAAACTACAGAAAAGCTAAAGAAAAATTATTCCACAAGACTACTCAGGCAAATATAATCAATGTAGATGATGAGGGTGGAAGAAAGATATACGAAAGTATAAAAGAATTAGATACTCCATGTTACACATACGGAATAGAGCATGAAGCAGATTTCACTGCTAAAAACATAAAATCTGATGCTTCTGGAGTTGCATATACATTAGTTACTCCAAATCATACAGAAGAGATATTCATACCAGTTCCAGGTAAGTTTACAGTTTACAACACATTAGCTGTAATTGCAGCATGTGAAATGTTAGGAATAGACAAAGAAGATTACCTAAATTCTTTAAGAAATACAGGTGGGGTTGCAGGTAGATTTGAAACTGTACCAAATGACAAAGGAATAAGTGTAATAGTAGACTACGCACATACTCCAGATGCACTTGAAAATGTGTTAAACACTGCGAGAGAATTTGTTGAAGGTGATTTAGTAGCTGTGTTTGGATGCGGTGGAGATAGGGACTCTGAAAAAAGACCTCTTATGGGAGGAATAGGACAGAGATTATCTGATAGATGTATAATAACTAACGACAACCCAAGAACAGAAGATCCTGAGCTTATAATAAAAGACATATTAGCTGGATTAGATGAAAGCAATGAAAACTACAAAGTAGTAATGGATAGAAAAGAAGCTATAAAAGAAGCTATAGAATCTGCTAAAAAAGGTGATGTTATCTTAATAGCTGGAAAAGGTCACGAAAACTATCAGATACTAGGAACAGTAAAACATCACTTCGATGATAAAGAAGTCGCTAGAGAAGTATTAGACTCACTAAAATAATGCTTCAGGTGAGATACTTTTTATAAAAACTAAAAATAGGCAAAAATATAGGCTAACACATTTAAAATCGATTAATGTGTTAGCCATTTTTATTAAAAAAATTATCTAATCTTCATCTGGATGAGAAAAATGAGATATTAATAGGTACGCTAGATAAATCAATCCAACACCTAAAAGGCATGCTACAACGCCAAATAATATAGTAAGTGGTGTTACTTTGTCTTCTACAAAATATTTTGCATTTTCAAGAGGTTCAACAATTCTATTTTTGTTCATAACTTATCCTCCGATCCTTTTACTAAATAGCAAACAAGTTGAATTTTTCTGAAAATAATAAATTTTCTTATCTTTAATTACATTATACAACTTTAGAAGATAAAATAATAGTTTTTTTCTATATAAATTAATCATTATTATAGATTAATAAATGAATTCATAAATTTGAAAATATGATAGAAAAAGAAATTCTAATAGATTATAATATAGAAATAAAAGAAACAAGAATAAAAAAGAAATGCTACTGAAAAAAATTAAAAATTGAAAGCGAGATATTTATGAAAAATAATAAAATAAAAATATTAACGGCATTTATCCTAATTGTAGCACTTCTATTAATTTGGGGAACTAATGATATAGTTACAACGAAGTACTTTATCAGCAGTGAAAGAATACCATCCGACTTTGATGGGTACAGAATAGTGCAGGTATCTGACCTTCATAACAAGGAATTTGGGAAAAATCAAAAGAGATTAATTAAAAAAATTAAGGCTGCAAATCCTGATTTAATTGTAATTACAGGAGATATTGTTGATAGAAGAAAATGGGGAACTAAGTATATGGAAGAGTTCTTGGCTGAAGCAAAAGGAATAGCTCCAATATACTATGTGTCTGGAAACCATGAGGTATGGTCTTTTAAATACGATAAAGTTAAAAAGATTTTAGAAAAATACAATGTAAATATTTTGGATGATGATGTAAAAACTATAAAACATAAAAATTCAGAGATTAAAATAGCCGGAATAATAGATACTGGTTTTGAAGATAGAGAGGAATATGTACCAGAGATATTAAGTAATCTGAAAAATAAAATAAAATCTGATGAATACAGTATATTATTATCTCACAGACCAGAGCATATAGATGATTATGCAGAATCTGGATACGATTTAGTGTTTTCAGGACATGCGCATGGAGGACAGATAAGAATTCCTTTTATAGGAGGAATATACGCCCCTCATCAGGGATTTATGCCTAAGTACACAAAAGGTGTAATAAACAAGAAAAAAACTAAAATGGTGGTCAGTAGAGGACTTGGAAATAGTGTAATACCGATAAGAGTTTTGAACAGACCTGAGATAACATTAACTGTTTTAAAAAGTGAAAAATATATGAATTAATATTATCTGTAAATTTGATGAATTTATCTAAGTGTGTTATTATATCTTTATGGCGTTTGAAATGAAAAATAGTATTTAAAAATGAAATTGTTAAAAATAAAAAAAGAAGTTAATTAGAGAAAGAGGTAAACAAAATGGCAGTATTAGTAACGGGTGGCGCTGGTTATATAGGAAGCCACACATCAATAGAATTACTTGAAGAGGGATATGAAGTAATAATAGCTGATAATTTCTGCAATAGTAATCCTACTGTAATAGAAAAAATAAAAGAATTATCAGGAAAAGACAAAGAAATAGTTTGTTATGAGGTAGACGTTAGAGATTTTGATAGAATGGATGAAATATTTAAAAATCATAAAATAGATTCAATAATTCATTTTGCAGGTCTAAAAGCTGTTGGAGAATCTGTAGAAAAACCTATAGAATACTACAACAACAACCTAATATCAACACTAACATTATTTGATTTAATGAAAAAATACGATGTAAAAAACTTTGTATTTAGTTCTTCAGCAACTGTATATGGAGATCCTCATAAGTGCCCAATACTTGAAGATTTCCCTCTATCAGTAACTAATCCTTATGGAAGAACAAAACTTATGATAGAAGAAATGTTAAAGGACATAGCAAAGGTAGACGATAGCATGAATATAGCTATACTTAGATACTTCAACCCAGTTGGTGCTCATAAGAGTGGAAAAATAGGGGAAGATCCAAATGGTATACCTAACAATTTAGTTCCTTACATAACAAAAGTTGCAATAGGACAGCTTGAAAAAGTAAATGTATTTGGTAATGACTATCCAACTCCAGATGGAACAGGAGTTAGAGATTATATACATGTTGTAGACCTAGCAAAAGGTCATGTAAAAGCAATAGACAAGCTAAAAGAAAACCCAGGACTTGTAGTGTACAACCTAGGTACAGGAACAGGTTATAGTGTATTAGAGATGATAAATATGTTCTCTGAAATAAGTGGAATAGACATACCTTATGAAATAGTAGGTAGAAGAGCAGGGGATATAGCTGAGTGTTATGCTGATCCTACTAAAGCCGAAAAAGAATTAGGATGGAAAGCTGAGTGTGGATTAAGAGAAATGTGTGAAGATTCTTGGAGATGGCAAAAAAATAATCCAAATGGATATAAAAAATAAATTTACTTTGTAGGAGGATTTAGAGTAATGAAGAAACTTGTTAAAAAGTATCTCGTTGTACTAATGTCTGTTTTTATGGTGTTTGCAGCAGTCGTTCCAACAACTACAGTAGAAGCAGCCTGAAAACAGTTAATTATAGTTAATACGAAATACAATAAACTATCATTTTATAACAATGATAAGCTAGTAAAAACATTTAATGTAGCATCTGGAAAACCTAGCACACCTACACCAACAGGTAAGACTAGGGTAGCAAACAAAATAGTAAATAGACCATACTATTCTGGTGGTATTCCAGGTGGACACCCAAATAACCCATTAGGAAATAGATGGATAGGTATATTTGGTGGAGGCACTTATGCTATTCATGGAAATAATAAAGAAAGTTCTATAGGGAAACATGTTTCTGGTGGATGTATAAGAATGCATAATGCTGAAATAAGATGGTTATTCCCTCAGGTTAATGTTGGATGTACTGTATTAATAGACTACAGTACAAAAACTGACGCACAGATAGCTAAAAAATACGGTGTTTCATTCAAAGAACCTGTAAAGGCTGGATGGAAAACTGTAAATGGTCAGAAAAAATACTTAAAAGCAAATGGAAAATATGCAGCTAATGAATGGTTAACTATATCAGGTAAAAAATACCACTTCGCAGCAAATGGTTTAACTGATAAAGGAATGCAGACAATAAGCGGTAAAAAATATTACTTCGATAAAGATGGTGTTATGAAAACTGGATGGATAACTGAAGGTGATTTCAAATACTACTTCGATAAAAATGGTCCAGCTCACATAGGATGGTTAGAATTAAATGGTAAATCATATTACTTTGACCAGACTGGAGCAATGGTAACTGGAGAACAGAACATAGACGGAATTGATTACTCATTCAATGAAAATGGGGAAGCAATTTCAAAATGGGATGTAATAAAAGGAAACAACAGATTCTCTACAGCTACTGAAATAAGTAAGATGAACTACGCAACTGGTGGAACTGTAGTACTTGTAAATGGTAATGCGGTTGCAGATGGTATAGCTGCTACACCTCTTGCAGCATCAGAAAATGCTTCAATACTATTAGCAAATACAAATAATTTACCAAGTGAAACTGCTAATAGAATGAAAGAAATAGCACCTCAGAAAGTTATAATAGTAGGTGGAGAAAATGCAGTTAGCAAAGCATTAGAAGCTAAGATAGCAAATGACTATGCTGTTGAAGTACAGAGAATAGCTGGTAAAGACAGATACGCAACTTCATTTGAAATAGCTAAAAAACTTGTTGAAAGTGGAGCAGAAATAAACACAGCTTATATAGTAGCTGGAACAGGTGAAGCAGATGCGCTTTCAGTAGCGTCAAAAGCTGGAGCTGACAAACAGCCAATAATACTAACAGGAAAAGATTCTATAGCTCCTGAAATGTATGCATGGTTAAAAGAACAGAACCTTGAAGATGCTTACTTCATAGGTGGAAATAAAGTTATATCAGACAATGTAATAAACTCAGTAAATGAAATAACAACAAATGATGTAACTGCAAATAGAATAGCTGGTAACAACAGAGAAGAAACAAATGCTAAAGTAATAGAAAAACTTTACACAGGTGGATTCAGCAATGTTTATGCAGCTAAATCAAATGTATTAGTTGATGCTCTTTCTGCAGGACCTATGGCAGCACAGAGAAACTGTCCAGTAGTTTTAGTAAATACAAATGGACTTACAGATGCGCAGAAAAACGTGCTTTCAGGAAAATATGCAGATCATGTATATCAGATAGGTGGAGGAGTTTCATTTAAAGGAATGAGCGAACTTTACTCTATTTGTAAATAATGAACCTAATATTTAAAATAATTTATTAGAATTAAATAAATATTAATTGATAAATAAACGCAGTTTCCGAAAAATATCGGCATTATGCTTATAAGTCGGGGACTGCGTTATTTTTAAAGGGGTGGATTTATGTCTGGGATAAGTGTATATGAATCATTAAAAAATGTAGATGGGTATATAGATTACTCAGAAAATATTGAATTTGAGTATAGATATAAGTACAATTTTATTTCTGATGTTGAAAAGAGAAATTATCGGAATATAGTTTTAAAATCCCTAATAGAAATGTACAACGGTGATAGAGAAAATATTAGATTTCCTGAAACAGATTACCCTGTTGCTGCCTATGTATCTAGCTTTGTAAATTCTGTAAGAGGTATTGTTTCTGAAGATATTATCCCCAAAGAATGGGTTGAAGATTTCACTAAAAATACAATACTAAACTCTGAGAATGAAAAAGAAGTACAAATTGCTTTAGCATTAGGAGAATATTTCTTGGTTGATAATCTTGTAAATGAGGTTGGCAAGGTATTTTCTAAATCTGGGAGCTATATATTGTACGATATAGGCGTTATAAAGAGAATGAAAAACTACAACACATTCCTTTTTAATCTTATAAAAAATACAGATGGTGTTATAAAGCTTTATGCGGCTGAATACATTGAGGAAATAGATATATCAATAACTAATCATATGTTTAATGAGGGGTATAAGGACAAGTACTACCCTGAATTTATGGTTGGTCTTGTTATGAACACATTTAACCGTACAGCGTATTTAAGAAGAGATAATATAACAGATGAGGAAGTAAATAACTTTTGTAAGCTATTTGCAGAAAACTTCAAAATCTCAGGTCCAGAGATTTTTGTAGGGGAAATAGACTTCTTAGACACACTTTTATACAAGATAGAAAAGCAAGGGAATAGTATAGAAGCTTTATACAGTATTATTGCTATAGCAGAAATTATTTTAAATGACGATTCTGTTGAGGTAGACGATGAAGAACTTATTAAAGGAATTAGAGCATTAACAAGTCAGCAGAGATTTAAAGATGCAGTAAAAGATGCTTTTAAAGAAGGAAACTTTGAATTCTCGTCATTAGTGATTATGGCTGAAGAAGCTGGAGTTGATATTAACTTCAAGATGGTTAAAAACTATCTGGATAAGAATAAATACGATTTAAGTATTTATAAGGAATTGCTAAAAAAAGAATCTAGTACAAATAGAGTTGAACTAGTAAATTATGTAGAAGAAAACTTAGATTTTTCAGATATAGTCGGAAACATGGAGGGAATAAGTCTTAGAGAAGAAAGAGAGTTAAACTCAAAAGAAAAAATATTTGGTTTAATTTTAGTTGAATTAAGAAAAATATATCCTGTTGGTAGAGAATTTTTAAAATTAGGAATAGAAGCAAATAGTACTAGAATTAGAAAAGCTAATGCAAAGGTATTATTAAAGCTAAAAAAACAGCTTCCAGATGAATTTGTCGACTATATATCTTCTAGATTTCCAATGGAAATTATTCCTGAAGTAAAAAAAGCCTATGAAAGGATTATAAATAGAAACGTAGATAAAAGACTAGAAAGAATTTCTACTAATGATATCAAGGTAGAAACAACTCCTAAGGATGTTTATATATTAGATAGTTATATAGCAGGTCTTGCGTATAAGGATAGAGAGATGCTTGAAAGAGAGTTGAGAGAAGATGCTAGGCTATACATGAAGAGAGATTGCTCAAACGTATACGATGCTAAAGCGATAAAGATAGTATCTAAGAGTGGTTTTGTTTTGGGATTTGTACCTAAAAGAGATAACGAGATAATAAGTAGACTTATGGATTCTGGCAGATATTTCTACTGCATAGTAGATAAGGTTGATATGGAAAGACTTCATGTAGATATAAAAATATACTTGAGCTACAAGGATATTATGAATGAAGTAAGCCAGGTTGCAAGAGCTATATTATCAGAACCTAGGGACAAAAAATTCAATTAGTAAAAAAATTTTCATAAATGGGAATAGAAAATAGAAAATTTATTAAAATCATGAAAATAATTTAAAAGATTGAGGTTTTTTAGCTTAAATTGGAGATAATCTTTGAAAAAAATAGAAAAATCTGATAAAATAGAATAAAGCTAAAAAAACGGAATAATCAGAAAGTTTAAAAGGGGAGGATTTATTCATGAACAAAAAAACAACTGACATATTTGTCGTGGGGTTTGCACTGTTCTCAATATTCTTTGGGGCAGGTAACTTACTTTTCCCACCATACTTAGGTTTGGTTTCGGGACAAGATTGGTTTATTTCATTCTTGGGATTTATAATTGGGGATGCAGGACTAGCACTTTTAGTTATAGTTGTTGCAGCTAAAAATAAGGGGATACTGGATGAAATTTTAGTTAGAGGTGGAAAGAAGCTGGCAAGATTTATTGGTTGTGCAGCAATCTTATGTATAGGGCCATTCTTAGCAATACCAAGAACAGCAGCTACTACATTTGAAATGAGTATTCTACCGTTTATGCCTAATTTAGGTACTGCAGGGTCTGTTATTTTTTCAATAATATTCTTTGTTGCTACATATTTTTTAACAATAAAATCTACAAAAGTTTTGGATATTATAGGTAAATTTTTAACTCCTGTACTTTTATTAAGCTTATTAGCACTTATAATAAAAGGTGTTATAACACCAATAGGACCTATGAGTCCAGACCACATGATAGACAGAAGTCTATTCAGTGAAGGTCTTTCTCAGGGGTATCTAACAATGGATGCACTTGGAGCATCTGCAATGGCAGGTATAATGATAAGTACTTTAGTGTCTAAAGGTTACACAGATACAAAAGATCAGATATCTATGACTATAAAAGCTGGATTTGTTTCAGGTATAGCATTATCTATAGTATACGGAGGTCTTTGCTACTTAGGAGCTACTATGTCTACTATGCACGATATAAATACTTCTCAGGCTCTTCTAGTTGTTGCAGCTACTGAAGGAATATTTGGAACACCAGGTAAGGTTCTATTAGCAATAATGGTTCTATTTGCATGTTTAACAACATCAATAGGATTAACTTCATCTGCAGGTAGATATTTTGAAGATACAACAGATGGAAGATTATCTTACGAAAAAATAGTTACAGCTATATGTATATTTAGTGCAGTTGTTTCTACTTTTGGTGTAAATAAGATAATACAGATATCTATACCAATACTTCAGACTATATACCCTGTTATGATAATACTTGTTGTGCTTACAATATTCACAAAACAAATTAAAAACGACAACACATTCAAAGGTGCTGCGTACTTCACATTTGTGGCAAGTATATTATCTGTAGCAAATTCTTTAACTGGTGCTTTTGAATTTATAAATGTGCTTCCACTTACATCTCTTGGTCTTGGATGGATAGTTCCAGGTTTAATTGGTGCAGTAGTAGGAAGTTTTATAAAGACTAAAGGATCTATACAGAATGTTTAAAATTTAAATTTACAAGATAAATCAAGGTGTTTGGAAAGTTTCCAAGCACCTTTAATTTTGCAGTTAAAAGAGAATAATTAAAATTTATGAGAGGTATGAACGATATATTTGAAAGCAAGTTTTGATGTTTTTTTTCTGAAAATGTGATAAACTAAATAAGTATATTGTTTTGATAGAATAGAATTAAACTAAATAAGAATGTAATAGAGAGGAGATATATAGATGTTAAAAAAGATGACCGCGTTGGCTCTTTCTTTTTGTGTAGCAATTGGAGCAGTAGGATGCAACAAGAAAGAAGCAAGTAGTGGAGGACTTACAGATGGCTATGCATGTACAATGATAGTAACTCCAGAATCTGTGAAGTTGGATAAGGGGTTTTTAGAAAAATATAAAGATGTTAAGAATGTAGTACTTCCAGAGGATTACGATAAAAATTTAGATAAAATAACAGATGAGATAGCTTCATTTGCGGACAGCGAAAAGGTTAAATGTATAATAGTTTGTTCAGACAAGGAAGGAATGCTTCCTGTATTTGAAAAGATAAAAGAAAAGAATGAAGATATTACAACTATTGCAGCAGGTGTTGAAGAAATACAAAATGAAGATAAACAAGATGACGTTATAATGAATGAGGATATAAATATAGGATTTAATCCAACTGACAAAGATAACAATCAAAACGCCGTTAGAATGGCTGAAGCTATGGGAGCTAAAGTATTTGTAAATTATGTGGATGAGTTTGCAAAAGACGGGGTTGAGTTCAAACAAAAGAATAGAGAAATGCAGAGAGAATGCGAAAAAAATGGAATTAAGTATGTAGAAGTATTAGTTTCTGGTATGAAAGATGAGAATGATTCAAAAACTGCTGAAGAATTTATAAAAAAAGATGCAGCTAATAAGAAAAAATCATACGGAGAAAATGTAGCTTTATACGGATGTAGAGAAGCTATGGATAAGGCTACAATAGATGCTGCTATGGAAAATAAACTAATGGTTCCAAATATACATTCTTTAAATAGCACAAAACTATACGGAGATATACTAGGAGTGGATGTAAGTGGAAGTGATTATACTGAAATTAACTCTAAAATATCTGAAAAACTAAAATCAATGAGTATGGAAGGTAGACTAGCTGGTACAGACATACCAGAAAAAGTATTCTGTGTTGAGATAGCTTTAGATACCGCAAATAAATTGTACAAGAAAAAAGTTGAGGAAAATGAGCTATTAAGTGATATTAGAGCAGATATCAAGGAAAAAACAGGTATTTGGGCAGAATACAATAGTATGAAATACTATAATAATTTCTTAAGAACAGTGGAAATGTATCCAATACTGTACTAAGGAGGAAAATATGAAAAAGATAATTGCAATAATTTTAAGTGTAGTGATGTTATCTCTACCTATGTCAACTTATTCAAAGGCAGAAGGCGCAGATGAAAAGCAGGTCAAAGTAGGTATTGTGACGGGAACTATGAGTTCAGACAGGAGCTCTTATGAAGCTGCTAAAAAAATGGTAGCTTTATACAAACTAAAGAACAAAGATAAAAATTCAAATGATGAGATAAAACATTTTGTATTGCCAGCAAATTCAAATGGAGCTAAAAAAGTTGTAGATAAGATAGTTGCTAATGAGGATATGAATGCAGTTGTATTTTCGGGAAATGATAAAAATATGCTTGGCTATATAAAAGATATAAAGGTAAAAAGAAATGACATGCTTCTTATGGGAGCAGACTTAAATATGTCAATAGAAGAAATGAGCGAAAATTTAAATCTAAGCTTTGTGCCTACAGAAACTTCTAGTGGTAAGGATACTGCAATGCTTGCAAAAGAAATGGGCGCAGAGGCATTTGTAGTTTATTATTCAGACAAAGATTTAAAGGAAAATAAAAATCTTAGTAAAAAAATAGAAGATATGAAAAAAGAATGTACCAATCAGAATATAGAATTTGCAGAAGTTAAGGTAGCTGATATAAATTCTAAAGAAGATGAGTATAAGGTTAAAAAGTTTATCAGTGAAGATATAGAAAAACAGATATATAAATACGGAAAAAATGTAAATCTATACGGAACAAATTCTACTATGGACGATGTAATTGTAAAAAGGGGAATAAAGGAAAGACTTATAATAGCTGAAACTAGCGATGGTTGTATTGAAAATGATTTAAATGAACTTTACAGAACTATTATGAAAACTCCTGAAAGAGGAAACTTTAGAGGGAATGTATCTCTTTTAGCTGGTAAGAATTCAAAATACAATATGGATAGAAGAGTCGGTGGCCTTTTAATGCCTAATGATACATTTGCTATATATTCAGCTGTAGATACAGCAATAGCAGCCTTAGAGCAGGATATAAATGAAAATAAGCTATGTATGGCTTCTTTTATAGAAAAATCTATATCTGAAAAAGATGGGATTTCTGGTGCGTTTAGAAATGCTAAATCAGGAATAAAAAATGTTAAAGTAACATATGTAGACCAGGTTATATATTAATAATTAATGGAAACTGAAAAGAGGAGAGTAGTATGAAAAAACAGCTTACCATGGCGGATATAGCTAAAATAGCTGGAGTCGGTAAAAGTACTGTATCTAGGTATTTTAATGGGGGCTATGTAAAAGAGGAGACAAAGGAAAAGATAAGGGTAGTAATAGAGGAGTATAACTATAAGCCTAATACATTTGCTCAGAGCTTAAAGGCAAAAGAAACGAAGATAATAGGTGTTGTTGTTCCATGCTTAGATTCTACAGTTACATCTAGGGTACTTATGTCATTAGATGAAGAATTAAGAGCTGCTGGATATACCATGCTTATTATGAATACTGCCCATGATCACAATCTTGAGATAGAGAATATTGAAAATCTACAAAGACTTAGGGTAGATGCGATTATTTTGAGTGCAATAAGTATGACTGACGAGCTTAAAAAGGTAATAGAATCTGTAGATGTGCCGCTTTTAGTACTTGAGCAGGAATACGCAGCAGGTGTGTCTATAATAAACAACGACTACGATGCAGGATATAAAATGGGTAAATATGTTGCTGATAAGGGACATAAAAATGTGCTTGTAGTCAGTGTAAATGAAAAAGACATAGCTGTTGGAGTTAAGAGAAGAAGTGGGATATTGGATGCTTTAGAGAATTCAAATGTAGAAAATGTAGATGTTATTGAGAGTAATTTCTCACATCATAAAACTTATGATTGTGTTAAAGAATATTTTAAAGATAGTTTAAAAAATATAGATGCAGTTATATGTAGTACAGATAAACAGGCTGCTGCAGTTATGAATGTACTTGAGGAATTAGAAGTTTCTATTCCAGAAGAAGTATCTATATGTGGATTTGGTGGATATGAAACAAGCAGACTTCTAAAGCCAAGACTTACAACTATAAAATTTGACTCTGAAAAGCTTGGAAAAATAGCTACAGAAACGATTTTAAAGATGATAAAAAAAGAAGAAGTAGAAAAATTACAGAGCGTTGACGCCAAATTTATAGAGGGCGAATCTGTATCAGATATAAATTAAAATATAGAATATACTTGTCCGAGATTTGTAAAAGAAGTACAAATTCTCGGATATTTTTTTTGTTGAAAATTAAGTATAAAAAATTTAAAAGAATTTGTTGACAAGAAAGTGGAACCGGTACTATAATATAAATGTAAATATGAAATCGGTACCATTTTAAATATGAACAGGAGGAAAACGATTTATGAATTATTCAGTTGTTGCGAGAGATATAATCTCTTGTGTAGGTGGAAAGGAAAATATGAAATCAGCACAACACTGTGCGACAAGATTAAGATTAGTATTAAAAGATAAAAATATTGTAGATGAAAAAGGTCTTGAAGAAATCGATGCAGTAAAAGGAACATTCTATACAAATGGCCAGTATCAGATAATATTGGGATCAGGTGTAGTAAACCTTGTTTGCGAGGAAGTAGTTAAACAGGCGAATTTAAGTAGTGAAAATAAAAATTCAAAAGAAGATGAAGAAGTTAAACAGGAAGGAAATCTTCTACAGAGAGCAGTTAAAGGACTAAGTGATATATTTGTTCCAATAATACCAGCAATAGTTGCAGGTGGGTTAATGATGGGGCTTTACAATGTACTTACTGCGGCATTCTTTGCAGGAGGTAAATCACTTATAGACTTATATCCTCAGATTGCGGGAATAGCATCAATGATAAATCTATTTTCAAATGCGGCATTTACATTCTTACCAGTTTTACTTGGATTCTCAGCTAGTAAAAAATTCGGCGGTAATCCATATTTAGGAGCTGCAATGGGGATGATAATGGTTCATCCAGAATTATTAAATGCTTATGCGGTTGGAACTGCAACAGAAATTCCATATTGGGATATATTTGGTTTACATATAGCTATGGCGGGATATCAGGGAACAGTTCTTCCAGTTTTAGCTGTGGCTTGGATAATGTCGACTATAGAAAAAAGATTACATAAAATAACTCCTAGTTGGTTAGATAACTTAACAACTCCTCTATTAACAACATTAATCACAGGATTTGTAACATTCTTATTCATAGGACCTATAATGAGAAGTGCTGGGGATTACTTAGCAGCTGGACTTAGCTGGATGTACAACACTTTAGGATTTATAGGTGGGGGATTATTTGGTTTATTATATGCACCTATAACAATGACAGGTATGCACCACAGTTTTATAGCAGTAGAAACTCAGCTTATAGCAGCTAAGGCAACTACTGGAGGAAGTTTTATATTCCCAACAGCGTCAATGAACAACATAGCTCAGGGTGTTGCAGTTTTAGCAGTTCTTTGGATAACTAAAAACGAAAAAATGAAATCAGTTTGTAGTGCAGCAGGTATCTCAGCATTACTTGGAATAACTGAGCCAGCGATGTTTGGTGTTACTTTAAAACTTAGATACCCATTCATAGCAGCTATAATAGGAACTGCTTGTGGTAGTGCATTCTTAGCGGCATTCCGCGTATTAGCAATAGCACAGGGAGCTGCGGGAATACCAGGATTTATATCAATACCAATTCAGAACTGGGGATTCTTTGCAATAGGTGGAATAATATCATTTGTAGTTGCATTTGGACTAACATTTATACTTGCTAAGAGAGATGCAATTAAAAACGGAAAATCAAAAGAAGCTGCAGAAGAAGAGGATGCAGCAGAAAAAATGCTTGAAGCAAATGGAATAGAAGAAGTAAAAGAAGAAAAAATATACAGCCCAATGAACGGTGTTGTAAAAAATATAGAAAATTCATCAGATGTAGCATTTTCATCAAAAGCTATGGGAGATGGTATTGTAATAACTGAGCACGACGGAAATGTTTATTCACCAGTAGATGGAGAGGTTGTGTTTACATTCCCAACAGGACACGCTTGTGGTATAAAAAGCGATGCAGGAGCAGAAATATTAATTCACTGCGGAATAGACACTGTAAAACTAGAAGGAAATGGATTTGATGCTAATCTTGAATCAATGCAGAAGGTTAAAAAAGGCGATTTATTAATAAGCTTTGATAAAGATTTTGTAGAAAAATCAGGTTGTTCATCAGAAGTTCTTATGGTTATAACTGGATCTGAAAAAGAGTTAGAACTTAAAAAACAGGGTGAATGTACTACTGAAGATATAATATTTGAATAAACTATTTAATATTTAAAAAGATATTTAAAAAATTATTAAGACTAAAAAATTGGAGAGAATGAAATGAACATAGAAGAATTTAGAGAAGTTTGGGAAGAGAATAAAGAACTTAGAGAATTGGCTGCAAAGGACAAAGATAGATTAAACTATCATATAATGCCGACTAGTGGCTGGGTAAATGATCCAAATGGTCTATGCCAATTTAAAGGGGTTTACCATATTTATTACCAGTATTCTCCGTTTGATGTAAATGGAAAACTGAAACTATGGGGACATATAACTACAGAGGATTTCATAAAATATCAGGAACATGAACCTGTTTTATATCCCGATTTTAGATACGACCAAAACGGAGTGTATTCAGGAAGCGCAGTAGTTAGAAATGGGAAGATAAACTATTTCTATACAGGAAATGTTAAACATTTAGACGGTGATTACGATTACATAATGACTGGTAGAGAACAGAATTTAATAGCTTGTAGTAGTGAAGATGGGTTTAATTTTAGTGAAAAGGAATTAATAATGACTAACACAGATTTTCCGTCTAATTTAAGCCTACATGTAAGAGATCCTAAAGTTTATCACAAAAATGGTATAGACTACATGGCAATAGGAGCTAGAGATGATAATAGTACAGGTTGTATATTAGTTTTAAAAGGGAAAGATTTAAAAGACTGGGAATGCCATACTGTAATATACAGCGATGAAAAATTTGGATATATGTGGGAGTGCCCTGATTTATTTGACTTAAATGGGGAAACTGTGCTTGTAACTTGTCCTCAAGGTGTTCCAGAAGAGGGATATATTTACAAAAATGTACATCAAAGTGGATATTTCTTAGTGAATGGAGATTTAGAATCTAAAGACGTGAATTTATCTGAATTTAGATTATTAGACTATGGATTTGATTTCTACGCACCTCAGAGTTTTGAAGATGAGTCAGGAAGAAGAATTCTTGTAGGTTGGATGGGTATTCCAGATGCAGATTATACTAATAGAACCACTGAAAATGGATGGCAGCACGCACTTACTATGCCTAGAGAATTGATATTAAAAGATGGTATAATATATCAAAGACCTGTAGAGGAAATAAAAGCCTTGAGGGGAAATATGCGTACATTTGCAGCTGATGAATTTAAAGATTTAGAAGTAGAAAATCTTTCATTTGAGCTATGTGCTGAGTTTGAAAAATGCAATGGCTTTAAATTAAATTTAAGAAATGATATAAGTTTATCTTTTGATAAATCTAAAGGTTTAATTGAGTTAAATATGGGAGAAAGTGGATGTGGTAGAGATGCTAGATATGCTTACTGCGACGAGATAAGAAATATAGACGTATACTCTGATACATCTGCGTTTGAGATATTTATAAACGATGGAGAAATTGTGTTTACAACTAGAGCATACACAGATGGTACTCAAAAAATTGGATTTGAAAAACTAGATGGATTATCAAAAGTTTGTATGTACGATATGAAAAAAATAGTATTTGGAATTGATGAATTTTAGAGAAGGGGATTTTGATATGAAAAAGTTGTGTGCAGTTGGAGAGGCGCTTATAGATTTTGTGCCTATGGAAAAAGGACAGAGATTAAAAGATGTCGTTACGTTTAAAAGAGTTGCAGGAGGAGCTCCAGCAAATGTTGCGGGTGCGTTCTGTAAGCTTGGAGGACGTGCGAAAATGATAACTAAGCTAGGCAACGATGCTTTTGGTGATTATATCGAGGAAACTCTTAGAGAAGTTGGAATAGAAACAGATTCTGTAATAAGAACTGACGATGCGGATACATCTCTTGCATTTGTTTCGCTTGCGGCAGATGGAAATAGAGATTTTATGTTCTACAGAAGAAATTGCTCTGATTTATCACTAGATTTTTCTGAGTTAGATGAGGACGTATTAGATGATTGCGAAATACTTCATTTTTGTAGTGTTTCACTAAAAGAAAGTCCTATGAAAAATACTCATATAGAGCTTATTAAAAAGGCTTCTGAAAAGGGAATGATTATAAGCTTTGATCCAAATCTAAGATTTTCTCTTTGGGAAAATAAGGCAGATTTAAAAGCTGCTGTTAAAGAATTTTTACCTTATGCAGATATTATAAAAATTTCTGATGAGGAGCTAGAATTTATAACAGGAAAGCAGAAAATAGAAGATGCTTTAGAAGATTTATTTGCGTTAGATAAATGTAAAATTGTAGTATATACAAAAGGTGCAGATGGAGCAGAAGTTTATACTAAAAAAGCGGTTGCAAAGCACGATGGATACAAAGTAGATGCTGTAGATACTACTGGGGCTGGAGATTCGTTTATAGCCGCGTTATTATACAAAATTGCGGACTTTGAAGACGGACTTGAAGAGTTACCAGAAGAGTTTATTTACGATGCAGTAAAATTTGCCAACGCATATGGAGCTTTAACTACTCAGAAACAGGGTGCTCTTGCGTCTTATGCAAATATGGAAGATACTGTAAAATTTATGGAAAACAACTAAAAATATTAGATAGGGCTGTTGTAAATTATACAACAGTCCTTTTAATAATAATATATTATGAATTTACTATTCAGAAAATATAGTTAAAAAAAATAAAAATTAAATGATAATCAATAGATATATAGATAAAATTAAGTGAGAAAAAGTATTTCCTCTTTAAATAATAATAAAAAAGTTATAATAAAATGTCGATAAAAAAATCAGAAAATTGTCTAATTTCTTGACAAATGAAAAATTAAAGTTTATTATATCTAAAAATCAAACAATTAAAACAAATAACAGATTAGGAGGAGTGTAAGTCATGGGATTAAAATTACCTAAAGATTATAAAGATAAATTAGACATAATGGAAACGCAGATAGCAATAAAAAAACTAAAAGACTATTTTGAGTTAAGATTAAGTAGAGAGCTTAATCTAACCAGAGTATCGTCGCCTTTATTCGTTTTACCAGAAACTGGTATGAATGACAACTTAAATGGTGTAGAAAAGGCTGTTAATTTCAATGTACCATCCTTAAACAACAAAAATGCAGAGATAGTTCAGTCGCTTGCAAAATGGAAAAGAATGGCATTAAAGAGATATGGATTCTCGGCAGGTTCCGGACTATACACCGACATGAATGCTATAAGAAAAGATGAAGAACTTGATAATTTACACTCCTTATACGTAGACCAGTGGGACTGGGAACTTGTTATAAACAAAGAAGATAGAAATGTACAAACGCTTAAAGAAACAGTAGAAAAGCTTTATAGAGTATTTAAAGATACAGAAGTATTCGTATGTTCTCTTTACCCTCATATACCTGAGATACTTCCAGAAGAGATAACATTTATCACATCTCAGGAACTTTTAGACAAATATCCAGGCTTAGATGCTAAGGCTAGAGAAAATGAGGCAGTAAAAGAATATGGTGCTGTATTTATAATGCAGATTGGGAAAGTTCTTTCAAATGGCGAAAAACACGATGGAAGAAGTCCTGACTATGATGATTGGGAGCTAAATGGAGATATCCTATTCTACAACCCTGTTTTAGATGATGCTATAGAATTATCATCTATGGGTATAAGAGTTGATGAAGAAAGTCTAGACAGACAGCTTACATTAGCTGGATGCGACGACAGAAGAGAGCTTGATTATCATAAAATGCTTTTAAACGGAGAACTACCTTACACAGTAGGTGGAGGTATAGGTCAGTCTAGAATCTGTATGTATTATTTAAGAAAAGCACATATAGGTGAAGTTCAGGTTGGTATATGGCCTGAAGATCAGATTGAAGCATGTGAAAAAGCAGGTATAAAATTATTATAAATGCGACATTGTAAATCGAATACAAATAATAAATTTGATTGTAGTGGATATTACTAAGATTAAATTTGTTTAAACACGAACTCGAACCGAGCTACATTGTTTTATGAAGTGAAACTGTATGTAGGCTCGGTTTTTTTATTCAGTTCATAATTCATAAATGAATTAAGATAAAGACCAAAGCTAAAAAAACAGGAGGAAAAAGCGATGGCAGAGGAAAACAAAAAGAAAAAATTAGGTCTAGTCCCTAAACTGATCATAGGGATTATAGTAGGTATTATAATTGGGTCTTATTGCCCAGCACCAGTAATACAGGTGTTAGTAACAATAAGTGGATTATTCTCATCATTCTTATCATTCGTAATACCATTTATAATAATCGGATTCGTAACAGCAGGTATAGCAGATTTAGCAACAGGTGCTGGTAAATTATTAGGAATAACTACAGCAATAGCTTATGGATCAACTTTAATAGCTGGTACTTTAGCATTTACAGTAGCATCAACATTATTCCCTAAGTTCATAACATCAGCAGTAGCAGATAAAATAGGTGACCCAAGTGCAGGTCAGTTAAGCGCAATATTCTCAATACCACTAGAACCAATGGTAGATGTAACAGCAGCAATAGTATTTGCATTTATGATGGGTCTTGGGATATCATATCTTAGAAATCATGGAAAAGGTGAAGTACTTTATAAATTCTTCAGCGACTTCCAGGATATAGTAACAGCAACATTATCAACAGTAATAATACCATTATTACCATTATACATAGCTGGAACAATGGCAAACATAGCTTATGCAGGACAGGTTTGGAGCATACTTGGAGTATTCTGGAAAGTATATTTAACAGCAATACCTCTACACCTAATATACCTATTATGCCAGTTCAGCGTTGCAGGTACTATAGGAAAGAAAAATCCATTTACAATGTTAAAAAATCAGATACCTGGTTACTTAACAGCAGTAGGTACTCAGTCTTCAGCAGCTACAATACCAGTAAACGTTGGATGTGCGGAAAAGAATGGAGTTTCTAAACAGATAAGAGAATTCGTTGTTCCTCTATGTGCGACAATACACTTATCAGGATCAATGATATCAATAACTTGCTTCACAACAGCAGTTTTAATGATGAATAACATGCCTCATAATCCAGGTGTTATATTCCCATTCATAGCAATGTTAGGTATAGCAATGGTTGCAGCACCAGGGGCACCAGGTGGAGCAATAATGTCAGCGCTTCCATTCTTACCAATGGTTGGTATACCTTCTGATGGTGGATTAGCATCATTAATGATAGCTTTATACTTAACTCAGGATAGTTTCGGAACAGCATGTAATGTATCTGGAGATAACGCAATAGCAGTTATAATAGAT
>SAMEA3387476__coassemble_1139_pt1 | contig 40475 bp, 30 predicted proteins | sample SAMEA3387476__metabat2_low_PE_029 | metagenome-assembled genome bin SAMEA3387476 (sample SAMEA3387476) | Felis catus | biome: Faeces | place: United Kingdom | collected 2012
GAAGGCCCCTGGGAGAGTAGGACGTAGCCACGTAATCTTTTTTTATTTTTTGAAATACTATAAATAAATTAATTTTGAATCAGGTGATATAGCTTATAAAATAGCATAGAATTATACAAAACTAGAAGAATTTGAAAAAGCAAAAAAATATTACAAAGAAAGTCAAAGATTATTTGAAAAAGAAGAGTATTAAAAATAAATAATGAAAAAGGGTCTATCAGATTAATATTATAAATGAAGATAGATCCTTTTTTATTTTATGAAAAAATATAATAGCTGCTAGTATACAATAAAAAAATATAAAATTACTAGTTTATTTGACTTAAATAAAAAAAAGGCTTATCATAGAATTGTACTTTACAAACAAACGATTGTATGATAAGATATAATTGAAATTATATTTAATACAATAAAAAAGGTGGTGTAATAATGAAGTTTGCGAAAATAATTTTAGAGTTTAAATTAGCTAAGAATGAATTCCCAATAGAGTACAGAAAGACTATTTTAAGCTTTATTAAAAAATCTCTATCAGATTGTAATTCTGGAAAGTATTATGACAAATATTTTAAAGATAATATTCAAAAGGACTATTGCTTTTCAGTGGACTTACCTGGTCCGAAATATAAAAATGGAAAGATAGAACTCTATAAAGATGTTATAAAAGTTATTTTTTCAGCAGATGATTCTAATAAAACTAATCTTATACTATATAGTGCATTTATAAAACAAAAGGGAAAAGTTTTTAAATTAGAAAATAATAACTCAATGAAATTACTTTCTGTGAAAGTGAAAAATTCAGAAAATATAGTTAATTCTAGAGCTATATTCAAAACAGCTAAAGGAAGTTCTATTTGCGTAAGAGAGCATAATAAAGAAAAAAATGAAGATAAATACTATATTTACAGTGATCCAGAGTTTAGAGAAAAATTGGATATAGTATTAAAAAATGAATTAAGAAGTATAATATCAGAAAAAGATATAGAAGAAATCGTAGTTAATCCAATCCAATGTTCTAAATGTGTTGTTAAACATTATGGAAATTATATAGACACAAGTATAGGATTATTTGAAATATCAGCAAAACCATATATATTAAACTATTTGCATAATGTTGGAATTGGAAGTAGAAAATCTGCAGGTTTTGGAATGATTGAACTAGTTACAAGTGATTTAGTATAAAAGGAGGTGATAAGTATGAAATATAGTATAAAATATGAAAATTATGATACAAAAGTAGCAGCTTCTGATTGGCGTTATGCGGCGGCTATAGATGGTTTAATAAAATATTTTTCATATAATAAGATAGAATATCTTATATATTATGACGAAGAAGAAAAAGAAGAATATTTACTATATAGAAGTGATGATATAACAGAAGAAAAGTATCTAGAGTTTGTTGAATACAACTATAGTGAAGAACTACATCATAAAATAATCGAAAGAAAGCTATCTAATGATGAATTCTCTGAAGATCAGATAAAAGAAATAAATGAAAAACTATCCGCAAATACTATAATGAAAAAAGTATTTGGTAAGAAAAAATTTGATGGAAAAAACAAACAAGAAATACTAGATACTATAGACAAAAATAGAATGGATATAATAAGAGAAACATATAGATATAAGCCAAACTTATACAAAAATTATTGTAATACTAACCAACTATTTAGCGAAAAAAATGACTATTGTAGACTATTAGGTTATACACTAGACGCTGCAAGAAAATCTAGAGCTACAGGATACTTATTTGATAAAAATGCATTTGTAGGAGATGATATAAAGGAATTTGACTTTATACCATTTGCATTCTTGGGAAATACAGAATCATTCTTTATAAATGATAATTTAACTATAGAAAGATTAGTTCAAACAAATAAAGAGTTTGAAAGAAAGGTAAAAGCTGGAATTGATGAGAAAAATAAAAGAGTTGATTCTAGAAAGGCTTTATTTAAAGGGATAATAGAATCGGCAGATTTTATAGATTATGATGTAGAAGTTATATTTAAGGATATAAGCGAAGAATATTTTGAAACACTATTTATTAGAAAAGAAGCTATAGATATATTGAAGAAAATAGATGATTATGAAGTATTTGCAAAATCATATAAGACTAAAAAAGATGAGTGGATTAACATTCAAAAGGATGTTACAGATTGTATATTAAATAATATTGTATTAGATAGATATATAGAAAATTTTTTGAAAGATAATGATAAAGGTTATTTAGTTTATAAACTAATATCTGTAAATATACTAATCAGAGGTGAAAAGAATATGAAAGACAGATTAAAAGGTGCATATGCATGCGCGAAGAAAGTAGTAGAAGCTATTCCCGATAACAAAATAGATGCATATAAGCAAAAGCTAACAAGTTCTATAATATTTAAAGATTATGATAGAGTATGCCAAATTCTTTTACAGCTATCAAATTACTCAGATATAGAATTTGGTTTTGTATATGATCTATTTGAAAACTTTGAGGATAACAAAGATCTTGCGTATACATTTATAAATGCTTTGGCTAAAGAAAAAAAAGAAAACAATGAAAATAAATAATGGAGGGTAGAGAAATGAAAAATAGAAATGCGTTAACACTAACAGTTTTGTCAAACATGACATCAAACTATTCTGAAGGATTAGGGAATATAGCGAGTGTACAAAAGGTATTTAGAAACAGAAATGTATATTCAATGAGAAGTAGAGAAAGTTTAAAAAATGCAATTATGGTTTTATCAGGAATGTATGATGACCTAAAAACCCATGTAGATGGAGCAACTCAGAAACTAGCAAATAAAGAACTAAACGCATCAAATTGTAGAGCATTAGAAGGTGGGTATATGAGTACGAAAGGTACTACATATATAAGAAAAAGTTCAATATATTTAACAGACGCTGTATCTTGCGAAAGTTTTGTTAATGAAAATAGATTCCATAATAATTTATATTTAGCTACAAATTCAGCCAAAGAAAAAAATATAAATATACAAGAAAAAGCTAAAGAAGCAGGACTTATGCCTTATCAGTACGAATACGACAAGTCATTAAAAGTATATAGTATAACAATAGACTTAGAAATGATAGGTAAAGATGAAAACTTTGAAAATGAAGAAGGATATAAAGAAGCAGAAAATATAGAAAAAGCATCTAGGGTAAAAGCTATATTAGATGCAGTTGAAACATTAAGTCTTACAGTAAAAGGAAATTTAGATAATGCAGAACCAATATTTATAGTAGGTGGATTATCTGATAGAAAAACTCATTATTTTGAAAATGTGGTAAAAGTAGAAGAAGAAAGATTAATAATATCAAATGATTTAAAAGATAAAATCAATAAAGGATATAGAGTTGGACTACTAGAAGGGAAAAATCTTAGAAATGAAGAAGAAATCAAAAGAGAATTAGAAGCAATTAGTATAACTAAATTCTTCGATGAATTAAAATCTGATGTAGATGCTTACTTTGGTGTATAAAATACTAATAGAAAGTAGGTAATAAAATGGACGCTTTAAGAATTATTATTAAACAAAATAGCGCCAACTATAGAAAGGAAGAGGCTATGGATAATAAAATGACTTATCCTCTTCCTCCTATATCTACTATAATAGGTGCTATACATAATGCTTGTAATTATAGAGAGTATCATCCTATGGACATAAGTATACAGGGAAAATATGAATCTATGCATAAAGAAGCGTATACAGATTATTGTTTTTTAAATCGTACTATGGATGATAGGGGAATACTTGTAAAGATGGCTAACGAATCAATGTTATCAAAAGGATTTGAAAAGGTTGCAACATCAAAAAAACAGGGAAGTGACATGAGAACAGGATTAGAGATACAAGTTCATAATGCAGAATTACTAGAGGAATATAGATCTCTAAAAAATTTAAATGACAAAATAAAAAAATTCAAAGATACAAGACAGAAGAAATTTTTGGAAGTCACAAAAAAAAGAAAAAAAAGATTAAGTGAAAAAAAGAAAAAACTAGATAAAAAGAGTGATGAGTATAAAAAAATTGCAGCTAGAGAAAAAGAAATTAAACGGTATGAAAACAAGATAAAAACAATGGTTAAAGAATTTGAGGAAGAAAATTATACTAAGCCGGTATCAAGATTTAGAACTTTGACAACATCACTAAAATTTTATGAGATATTAAATAATATAGAGCTGGTGATACATATAAGAAGTAAAAAAGAAACATTAGAAGATATATTAGAGAATATCTACAATTTAAAATCTATAGGTAGAAGTGAAGACTTTGTTGAAGTTGTAGAAGCTAAGATGGTAGAATTATTGGAAAATAATGACTGTGATATAGAAAGTGAATACTCAGCATATTTAGATTATAATAGTGTTATAAATGAAGAAATATACACAAAAGCGAAGGCAGGAAAACGGATAAATGGAACTATGTATTATCTAAATAAAAATTATAAAATAGAAGATGCTAAAAGAATTTTTAATAAAAAAAAGGTTGTATATGCATCAAAATACTGTATAGAAGAAACAAGCGAAAATGTTTTGATTGATAGAAATGGTAAAAAAGAATATATTGTCAATTTCTTGTAAAAAATAAGCAGTAGGAAAATTTCCTACTGCTTTCTAAATAGGAGAATTATTATGGATATAAATGTTAGAATAAATGAAATATTAGAAAATGATATTATTCGAGAGATAGAAAATAAATTGGCAAAACCAGATAAAACTATAAAAGAGCATACAATGGATTTAATAGAAGAATTAAATAAATTAAAAAAATTAGGATATATATCAGATGATAAGTTATTTTCATTAGTTGAAAAAGCTTGTATATACCATGATATAGGTAAGATAAACAAAGAATTTCAGAAAAGAATAGAAAGGTCAAAGGATAAAAAAGTAAAATTTAATGATGAAAAAGAAGTAGCACATAATATTTTGTCAATTTACTTCATTGATGATAAAAAATTCAGTGATATAAATGACTATTTAAAAGTACTTCATAGTGTATTAAATCATCATAACTATTGTAATACATTTGAAGTTATGAGAGATAAAAAAGAGTTAATTAGCGAATTGTTAGAAGGGTATAATACTAAAAAAATAAAAAAGAGTATAGAAAATAAAATAGCAGAAATAATAGAAGATAAGGAAAGTATAAAAATAAAGGGATACCTACATAAGTGTGATTATAATGCTAGTGCAGGAACTGTATCTGAGTACCCAAATAATTTTTTAGAAGAATCATTAAATAATATGATGCAAGAATGGAAAAAAAGTAATAGTGAGTCTGATTGGAATGAACTTCAAAAATTTTGCATAGAAAATAGAGATGAAAATATAATTGCTGTAGCACAAACTGGTATGGGAAAAACAGAAGCTGGTTTACTTTGGATAGGAGATAACAAAGGATTTTTTATACTTCCTCTTAGAACAGCGATAAATGCCATATACGATAGAGTAAGAAAAAATATAATTCATGAAAAAGACTTGGAACACAGGCTATCAATACTACATTCTAGCTCATTAGAATACTACCTAAACAACCTAGAAAATAAAAAAGTAGACGAAAACTTTGATTTATTGGAGTATGAAAATGTAGGTAAACAGTTATCTATACCACTAAACATATCAACTATGGATCAACTATTTGACTTTGTTTTTAAATATCAAGGATATGAACTAAAATTAACTACACTATCATATTCTAAGATAGTAATTGATGAAATACAAATGTACAGTCCAGAGCTTTTAGCATACTTAATATATGGTATAGAAAAAATAGTAGAACTAGGCGGAAAAGTTGCTATACTTACAGCTACATTACCTCCATTTATAAAGGACTTATTAGAAAAAAATATAGAATTCAAATATAATCCTGATGGTTTTACCAATGATTTAAAAAGACACAATTTAAAAGTAATTAAAGAAGAAATAAATCCAGAGGATATTTATGAAAAATATATTGAAAATAAAAACGCAGGAAAAGGAAATAAAATATTAGTAGTATGTAACACAATAAAACAAGCTCAGAAGATATATGAGGATTTAGAGAAAATATTGCCAGAAGAAGATAGAAAAAATTTAAATATATTACACAGCAGATTTATAAGAAAAGATAGATTGGAAAAAGAAGAATGTATACTTGAGTTTGGGAAAACATACGACGAAAAGAAGAATATAGATAAAAAGAATGGTATATGGATTTCAACATCTATAGTAGAAGCAAGTTTAGACATAGATTTTGACTATTTATTTACTGAATTACAAGACTTAAACTCTTTATTCCAAAGATTAGGTAGATGTAACAGAAAAGGGAAAAAAGATAGCAGCAAACACAATTGTTTTATCTATACAGAAATAAAGTCTTCAAATTTAAGAGATGGTAAGTATGGTTTTATAGACAAAGAAATGTATGACCTATCTAAAAGTGCTATTTTATCGATAAAAGAAAAAGGTCAAATATCTGAAAAAGAAAAAATAAATCTTATTAATGATTATTTAACTACAGATAATTTGAAAAATAGTGATTATATGAAAGACTATGATAATGAATATGGATATATAAAAAGTTTAACGCCATATACAATAAATAAAAAAGAAATAGAATTAAGAAATATAAACACTATAGATATAATACCTTCGCCAGTATATGAAGAAAATATTGAGGATATAAAAGATCTTGAAACTAAGCTAAAAGATATATCAACATTATTAAAAGAAAAAGAAATAGATTTGAAAAGAAAGTCTCATTTAAAAAAAGAAAAAATAATTTTGAAAGATGCCATAAAAAAATATACCGTTTCAATACCTTATTATGAACGTTCATTATACAAAAATGCTATTTCAAAAGGAATGGCTATTAAATATAATCCAATATTATTAAGTGAATTTGAGACTATTGATATTATAGATTGCGACTATGATGAAAAGGGTTATCAAAATAAGAATTATACTGATAGAAAAAGTAAACAAGAAGATTATATGTTATAAACTAAAAATGAGGTGATAATCTTGGAAAAAGAAATTACAGGTGTAATGGTTTATTATTATATAGTTTGCAAAAAGAAACTATGGTATTTTTATCATGAAATAAGTATGGAACACACTAATGATAATGTTTATATAGGTAAGTTAATAGATGGAGAATCTTATAAAAGAGAAAATAAACATATAAACATTGACAATGTAATAAATATAGACTTTATAAAAACTAAGAAAATACTTCATGAAGTTAAAAAAAGTAATAAGATAGAAGAAGCAAGTATACTACAAGTGAAATATTATTTATATTATTTAAAGAAAAAAGGTGTTATAGATATAAAAGCTAAGATAGATTATCCTTTATTGAAACAAAGTGTAGATATAGAAATAGATGAAGATGATGAAAAATATATACAAGAAACTTTGGATAAAATAAAAGAAATAGTAAGCTTAAAATATCCGCCTAAAACAGATAAAAAGAAAATTTGTAAGTCATGTGCATATTATGATCTTTGTTTTATATAATCAAATAAAAGGAGAATAACTATGAAAAGAAGCTACTATATTTATAATAATGGAATATTGAAGAGGAAAGATAATACACTACAATTCCAAAATGAAGACGGAGAAAAAAGATATATACCAATAGAAACTGTTGATGAAATATATGTAATGGGAGAAATGGAATTAAATACAAATCTAATAAACTATTTGAGTCAATATGGTATAACTACACATTTTTTTAATTACTATAGTTACTATACAGGTAGTTTTTATCCAAGAGAAAAGAATGTTTCTGGTGAATTGCTTGTAAAACAAGTTGAACACTATACAAATCAAGACAAAAGGTTAGAAATTGCTAAAAAATTTATAGATGCAGCAAGCTATAATATATACAGAAACTTAAGATATTATAATGGTCGAGGAAAAGATTTAAAAGAATATATGGATAAGATTGAAAGTTTAAGAAAAAAGATTTATGAAAGTAATAGTATATCAGAGCTTATGGGATATGAAGGAAATATAAGAAAAATATATTATGAATCATGGAATACAATAATAAATCAAGATATACAATTTAAGAAAAGAGTTAAAAATCCACCGGATAATGCCATAAATACATTGATATCTTTTGTGAACACATTAGTATATACGAAAGTATTATCGGCACTATATGAAACACAGTTGAATCCAACAATAAGTTATTTACATGAACCTGGAGATAGAAGATTTTCTTTAAGTTTAGATATTGCTGAAGTATTTAAGCCTATTATAGCGGATAGATTAATTTTTTCTTTATTTAATAAAAATCAAATAACTGAAAAAAGTTTTACAAGAAATTTAAATTATTTACATTTAGATAAAGATGCTTCGAAAATGATAGTTTCTGAGTTAGAAAGTAGACTAGAAAAAACAATAAAGCATAAAGAACTTGGTAGGAGTGTATCGTATAAATATTTAATAAAACTTGAATGTTATAAACTTATAAAACATTTAATTGATGAAAAAGATTATGATCCATTTAAAATTTGGTGGTAATAAGGAGAAAAAAGATGTATATTATACTTGTATATGATATAAAGTTGGATGAAGGAGGAAATAGAGTTCTAAGAAAAGTATTTAATACTTGTAAAAAGTATTTATCTCATATTCAAAACTCAGTATTTGAAGGTGAGCTATCAAAAGCACAACTTATAGCTTTAAAAAGTGAGTTAAAAAAGTATGTAAGGGATGATAAAGATTCAGTTATTATCTTTGAAAGTAAAAATAGCAAATGGCTAGATAAGGAAATGTTAGGATTAAAAGTAGATAAGACAGATCAGTTTCTTTAGATAATTGTCGATGTGAGATAGTGTAAATTTTAGTAGGGATAGACAAACTAGAAGAAATCAATGTTTTTGAGCATTTTAAGGTAACGATAGTTGGAAAAAATTTATTTTAAACTAATATTTATTAGAGATAGACAAAATATATGACTGTATGTATTGAAATTAGTAAAGTTATAGTATAACGTATTAGATTAGTACCATATTGGAATGTAAAGTAAATGTTATATATCCATCAGTACTCATTTAATCAATTAGATTAGTACCATATTGGAATGTAAAGATTTGTAATTGTTTGAAAACTTTCTCTTGTGTTTAAATTAGATTAGTACCATATTGGAATGTAAAGGAGAAATTAAATGTTGTTGTTTTTAATTCTCTATTTAATTAGATTAGTACCATATTGGAATGTAAAGTGTTTTAATAATGCTCCGTCTGCATCTCCTTCTGTTAATTAGATTAGTACCATATTGGAATGTAAAGTAGAAAACAAACAAAGAAAATTTAGGAGGATATACAATTAGATTAGTACCATATTGGAATGTAAAGGGGGAATACATACATGTACTACCTTTTAAAACGGAAATTAGATTAGTACCATATTGGAATGTAAAGTTTATTTCACCTTCTTTCCCTTTACAAGGTTTTCTAATTAGATTAGTACCATATTGGAATGTAAAGAGTGAATGTATTATGTCTTCAGATTCTATTGCATGATTAGATTAGTACCATATTGGAATGTAAATGAGTTCGAGGGAAAGACAAAGGAAGACAAGGTTGAATTAGAGTAGTACCATATTGAAATATAAATGAATCTATTATAGAGTTTTAAAATTAATAGTTAAATATGTTATATTAGTTCTATACTCTACATAAAAGAGATGATTTAAAATCAATCATCTCTTTTATTAAAAATTAAAAATAAATCATTCTTTTAGTCATACCACCATCAACAACAATATTTGCACCATTAATAAAATCGCTCTTTTCATCAACAAGAAAAGCACACACATTAAAAATATCATCGGGCTTTCCAACCCTTCCAGAAGGATGCTGAGAATGATCTAACTCTGATAAAGAATCATAATTCTCAGTTTCTATCCAACCAGGACTTATACAGTTTACAGTTATATCACTCCCAGATAGAGAAACACAAAGTGTATTTGTAAGGGATACTATTCCACCCTTTGAAGCACCATAAGCTTCCCAATCAGCCTCATTTTGATTATATCTAGTAGATGCTATATTGATTATCCTACCAAAATTAAGCCCCTTATTCGCTAAAATAAATTCCTTGCAGCATATAAAAGCACCTCTTAAATTGGTATTTAAAACAGCATCAAACTCATCAACAGAAATATCATAAATAGATTTATTAAACTTGCTAATAGCACCATTATTGATAAGTATATGAATTGGACCAAACTTACTTACTATTTCATTAAAGCAAGACTTTATCTCATCTTCAGATGATAGATTTACATTATAAGTATGTATATTTTTTCTATCAAAATTATAATCATTAACATCAAGACTAAGGACATTATAACCCAAATCGGCAAACCCATAGCATAATGCCTTTCCAATTCCACCAGAACCACCAGTAATTACTATATTTTTCAAATCAATCACCTCCAATATTATAGTATCAGAAAAAAATTAAAAAGAATATTAATAAAATTATAAAAAACATCTAATGAATTTTATTTAATAACAAACAATATACAACTTTAAACTTACACTAAAAAATGATATAATAAGAATATCAAGAACTAATGTTCTACAAAAAAGGAGAAGATTATGGCAGAGATAACAACTAAACAAACAAACCTAAAAAAAGTATCTGAAAAATACAATGAACTGATCAAACAAAAATCAGGTAAGTGTTCTAAGATACTTTTTCTTGTTTCAGATGGAAAACTAATCGAAAAAATAAAAAGCAGTATAAATATAAATTCATACATAGAAGAACCACAAATATTGACATATATATCATTCATAATGAAAGAACTAGAAAAATATTGGACACTGATATCTAAAGAATTAAAAAGTGTAAATGGTGTACCAAATAATATACCATACTCATTGCCAGAATACATAATAACTGAAATGGTTGAAAACTTTAGATATAAATATGGATACTTTGAAGATATAACAGGAACATCAGAAAACATATCAAAATCCATATACTCGAACTTAAGATCAGCAGCATATATGAATACAGACATATACTCTACTGGAGAAAAAATATATTATACAAAGAAAAATAAGGATAATTTAGAAAGATTTTCCTACACTCAAAACGATGAAATTATAAAAGAATATACAGACAAACTTATAGAAAAATCTGCAATAGATTTACCGATGGCGATATACTTATACACAGAAAAGTTACTGAAAAAAGAAGAATATAAAAAAAGTTTATCTAAAAGATATGATTACTTATTAATAGATGCAATAGAAAAAACATCAAACTCAGAATTAGAATTAGTAAAAGTATTCAAAAATATAAGGAAAGAAATATTCATATACGGAGATATAAGTGCAGATTTTGCGGCAATATACAATTTTGATTTAGATAACATAGTAGACTACTACTCAAAAGAAAGTGAATTATCTTCTAATAGTCTAGAGAATAAAAATTTGGCGAACCATCAAAGATACGGAGCAAAATATAAAGATTTAATACCGTTTTCAAATAGAATAAAAGAATGTTACCAATCACAACTTTATACAGAGATGATAGATGATATATTGTATAAAATTGAAGAAATTACAAAAAAATCTAAACAAATAGGAAAAACAGCGGTAATACTTCCACCAGGATCAGGAATACTACAGAACCGAATAACAGATAGACTTCAAAAAATGGGAGTAAAATACTTTAGCACAAGCACAGACTTTAAAATATCTCAGCATAGATATGCAAATATGTTGATAATTATTGTTGCGATGTATTCAGGAAATTCAGAAATAGAATTTTCAACAGAGGAATATATACAAATGATTTCCTTAATTTTGGGGATAAATAAAATCAAGGCAAATAAAATATTTAGAGAAAATGAAATGCTATTAAAGTCTACAATCTTTGAAAATAGCGAACTTGACAGGATTTATGCTGAGAGTAGAGAAATAACATTTGATAATTTCCTGGGAAATATAGAAAATGAAAATAGCGAAATAGATATAAAAGATATAAACAATTCTGTGGAAAATGTACATAACTTAGACCGGATAATAGAAAAAATCTACATTGCTAGAAAGAAAAATCTAAAAAGAAGTGAATTTATGAGAAGATTTTACACAGAAGTACTTATAGCATTAGAAGATGGAATTGAAAATATAGATATTTGCAAAAAAGTAATATCAGAATGTGAAAAACTAGAAGAAGCTGCAGAATGTGGAGTGATAAAAGATTTTGAAATAGATAAAATCTTAAAAGCATATTCTAAAGACTACATAGGATTTAGAGAATTGAAAAACAGTGAAGGAGAAGACAAGATAATGATAACAACTCCTTTCTATTATATAAATTCTCTATCAGAAAGAGGGATACAGCTTTGGGCAGATTGTGGAAATAATATGTGGAATCCTAAGATTGCAAAAGAAATAAACAACTCTATTGTTCTTAGAAAATCATATGAGGAAAAACAGATATTTACAGACTTAGACGAGGAAAAGTTAAAAAAATACTATATGAACAATCTATTATATTCACTACTAGATTCAGCTGAAGAGGTATATGCATTTAAGAGTGATTATTCTTTAAATGGTTATTTATCAGAAAGTATGATGTACACAAGTATAATAAACTTAATGGATAGAGAAGAAATTTAATATACAAGCGAGGTAAAATATGCGGAAAATAACATATAGAGAGGATCAAGCTCCTATAATGGAGTATAAATCTGGTACTATGGCAGTTCCCGCAGTTCCAGGAGCTGGAAAAACATTCATAGTAACTAGATTGGTAACAGAACTACTAGAAAACAATATAAATGGAAAAGAAAAAATACTAATATTAACATATATGAACAGCGCAGTTAATAACTTCAAAGGAAGAATAAAAAAACTGTTAAATGAAAAATATGGAGAAGATGTAGAAATAGAAGAAAATTTATCAGAAGAAGAGATAAACGAGATTAAAAGAAAAAATAAAGACACTCTTAGAAGATTAAACAATTCATATGAAGTTATGACTATACACAGTTTAGCAACTAAAATAATAAAAGAAAATCCAGAATCAGCAATGCTAAATGAAGAATTTATGATTGCTGACGATGCTCAAAGAAGTATTATTTTAAATGAATGTATAGAAAGCTATTTATCTACAGAAAAGGGGAAAAAATATTTCTACTACTTCATAAATTACGAAAAAGCAAAGGATAAAAAAACTAAAAAAATAAATGAAGAGAAGGCTAGAGGATTTGAAGAAACTTGGAAGCAAGGATTTTTTGATTTAGTAACAAGATCTATAAGTAAATTAAAATACAATGGAATAACTCCAGATATATTAAATGAAAGAGTTAATGAAGATGGGTACAAAGGAATAATGGTAATAGTATCACCTATATATGAGATGTACTGCAGAAGACTTAAACTTCATGGGCTTTTAGATTTTGACGATTTATTGATAAATGCACATAAAATAGTCAGAGATGACGATGCTGTCAGAGAAAAACTAAACAAGAAGTATAAATATATATTTGAGGATGAATGTCAGGACTCAAATGAAATCCAAGGAAAAATAATAAAACTTATTGGTGGAGATAATCCTAATATAGTGAGGGTTGGAGATATAAACCAAAGTATAAGTGGAACATTTTCTGAATCAAATCCAAAATTCTTTAGAGAATTTATAGAGAGTGCAGACTGTTGCCACAGAATGTATATGTCAAATAGAAGTAGCAAGGATATATTAGAGCTTGCAAATCTATTAGTTGACTACACAAAAAACAGCTTACCAGAAATAGAATGTAGAGATGCACTTGAAGATATGAAAATTAAAACTGTAGAAAAAGGCAAAGGATACAAAGAAAACCCAGAGCCAAAAAATTATACAATAAATACAAAGTGGTTAGGGGCAGGAAGTTTTGACGAAGAAATAAGGGAAACGATAAGATTTGTAGAAGGAATAAAAAGAAAATATCCAGATAAAAGTATAGGAATACTAGCTCCGTATAATAACGACTGCAATAAAATTGCTGCAGAGTTAAAAAAACACGATTTACAATTTGAAAATCTAAGCTCATCTTCTGAAAAAATGAGAAAAGTAATAGACGATATAGCTAATATACTGGACTTTATAATAGATAATAATAATATAGATAAGATGATGGATATAATTGGAAGTGCATTTATAAAAGAAGAAAGTGAAGAAGGAAAGGATGACTTTTTAAATATATTCAAAAAATTTACAACGGATGAATTGATATACAACTTTGATGAACTTGACATAGGAATAGTTGACGACAGTAGTAGTATATTCGCCAAGTTTAAAAATGCATTAGAAAAAATTCAGGAAATAATGGATTACTCTTGGAATAGAGCTGATTTATTGGTTTTATTTATACGGGATAGATTAGATATAACAGAAGAAGAAATGGCTATTGCGGAATATGTCGCATTTTACGTTAAATATCTTAAAAGAGAAGATAAAGATGTAGACTTTGAATATATAGTAAATGTAATAAAAGATAGAGGAAACAGTAGCTTTAGACATATATTAGATATAACAGGTAATATCAACGGATACGAGCCTACACCAGGAAGTGTAACAGTATGCACTAACCACAAATCAAAAGGAATGGAATGGGACTGTGTATTTATGTTTAAATGCACAAAATATCAATTCCCTAGTGATTTAGAGTTTAAACTACCTTGTCAGAAATATTTCCTAAAGGAAAAATATAGTAATCCTGAAGCTCTTGTGGCATCTGAAATAGAAAAATTGACAAATGGATTAGAAAGAACAAACTTCGATATAGAATTGAAGTTAGATCAAATAAGAGAAAAGATAAGATTATTCTATGTAAGTGTAACTAGAGCTAAAGAGATGCTTATAATATCTGCATCTGTATTTAATAACGATGAAGATAAAAAGAAAAAATATCCGTTAAAGCAGGAAAAGAGTGAATACTTTAAACTAATGGAAAATCAAGTACAAAAAAGAAGAGCTAAACAGTAAAAGAGGTGAATACAATGGACTTTTCTGGATTTGAATTCAGCCAGAATGCTTTAAATACATTTAGAAGTTGCCCTAAAAAATTTGGGTATAAATACATACAAGGGTTAAATTGGAAAAAGGAAGACGACGAGGAATACTACAGAAGCATGAAGTACGGATTAGAATTTCATCTAATGTGTGAGAGATATTTCTTAGGAATACCTGTAGGAAAATTTATAGGAAACAAAGAATATGAAAAATTTGACCAATGGCTGGAAAAAGTAAAGAAAGCAGTACCTATTTATGAAGATAGAGAGTATCTGCCAGAGTACGGACTTTCTATAAAAATAGATGAAGAAAGCAGACTAACTACAAAATATGACTTAGCTGTAATATATAGAGAAAATAGTCAGCTTTCCATAGATATATGGGATTGGAAAACAGAAAACAGAAAACTAAAGTACAACGATTTAGAAAAAAGAATGCAGAGTATCGTCTATATGGCTGTTGCATATGAAGCGATTCCTAAAATATACGGAAATGGGAAAGAAAAAGCTAGAGTTAGAATGTACTACTATCAGCCTGAATACTATTCAGAGCCAATAGAACTAACATATAGCGAAGAAAAGTATGAAAACGACAAAATAAAAATAAAAGGTATTATAAATGAAATAAAAAAATCGGATTTTGAGGGAAAAAATTTAAAATCTTGTAAGTACTGCGAATTCAATATGTTGTGCAATAAAAACAATGTTGACGAAGAAGCATATGAAGAATATTAGGAGGGTAATATGGGAGTCAGATTTATACTAGGCAGAAGTGGATGTGGAAAAACTGAATATATGCTCAATGAGATTAAAGAAAAAGCTATTTCAGAAATAGAAAAATCTCCAATAATAATACTAATTCCAGAGCAGTACACATACGAAATGGAAAAACGAGTAAGTAATATGTTTGCATCTGGAGCTAAAGATAAATATATGCGTGTTAGACCTATGGGGTTAAAGACATTATCTGATTTAGTATTTTCATATTGTGGAAACTTATCAAAAGTAGGGATAAATGCAGCAGGAAAGGCTATAATCACTCATAATTCAATAGAAACTGTATCAAAGGATCTTGAATTATTCTCAAAATCATATGCACAACCTGGATTTACAACATCTATTTCAGAGATGATATCTGAGCTTAAACAGTTTATGATAACTCCAGATAGACTTGATGAAATTATAGATGAAGGTGTGGAAAATCTTCCTGAAAATTTAGTTATGAAGTTAAAAGATATAGCTAAAATTTATAGAGAATTTGAGAAAAAATTACACGAAGATTATGTAGATATGCACGATAGAGTAGTTATGCTTACAGAAAAAATTGCTGAGTGTAGTTTCTTAGATGATATGGATCTGTATATTGACGGATATACTAGTTTTACACCAAATCAGTACGAGCTTTTAAAAGAACTCATGAAAAAAGCAAAGAGTACGACATTCTTATTTACAATGGACTCTCCATTTAAGACAGGATACGCAGACTACTTTGCAAGTACTAGAAATACATACAATAGAATCAAAGATATATGCGAAAAAGAAGGTATAAAGGTAGAAAAAGATGTAAATCTTTGTAACGAAAATATAAAGAGATTTAGAGGAAATGAGGAATTACAACACCTTGAAAGATATTATAATTCATATCCTTATAGTATTTATCAAAAGAAAACAGAGAAAATAAGAATAAGAGAATACTCAAACTTATACAATGAAGTTGAGGAAATCGCAAAGGAAATAGCTAACGATATAATAGATGGAAGATATAGATACAAGGATATAACCATAGCTGCAAGAAATATAGATTCTTATGAATCTCTTGTAAAATCTATATTCTCTGAGTATAAAATTCCATTCTATATCAACAAAAAATCTGAGGCGAAAAATAACCCTATAATCACAATGATTATATCTGTACTTGAAATGAAAAAGAGAAGATACGGATATGAAACAATGTTTAGATATTTAAAAAGTGGGCTATTAGATTTTACAGAAGATGAAATAAGTCTACTTGAAAACTATGTAATAGCAAATGGGATATCAGGAAACAAGTGGTTTGAAGATGTTTGGGAATACAGATTACCAAATTCTTTTTATGAATATGAAGAAAGTGAAGAAGAACTAGAAACCAAGAAAAGAATTAATGATATAAAAAATAGAGTAATTGCTCCTATTAAAAGATTTGACGAGAAACTCTCTTATAAAAATAGAAAAACAGTTGAAGATATTTGTAGATATCTGTATGAGTTTTTAGAGGATATAAACATATTTGAAAAAATAGAAGATACAATAGATACGCTTAGAGAAAAAGGTATGTTAGAATCTGCAGCTAGATATTCACAGGTTTGGAATACTGTTTCAGATTTATTAGACCAGCTTGTAGAGATTATGGGCAATGAAAAAATTTCTCTAGAGAGATTTATAAGAATAGTAAATATTGCACTTGATGAGTACGAGTTAAAGACTATACCACCTAGTATAGACCAGGTAACAGTAACAGAAGTAGACAGAATGAACAATCCAAATACTAAGCACCTGTATTTAATTGGCACTGTAGATGGAGTATTTCCAATGCCTTCAAAAGAGAATGGACTTCTTTCTGACTCAGATAGAGGGAAACTATCTGATATGAATGTGGAGCTAGATAAAGACAGTAGAAAAAGGGTGTTTGAAGAACAATTTTTAGTTTATAAGGCTATAACTGCGACATCAGATAAACTTACTGTAAGCTACCCTATTGCTGATAGCGAGGGAAAAACACAAAGAGCATCTATAATAATATCTAGAATTAAAAAATTATTTAAATATGTAGATATAAAAAGTTATTTCTTAGAAGGTGTGTATGAGGAAGAAGATTTAAAAGAAGTAAATTCTAAAATACCTACTTTTAATACAATGGTAGATAAAATAAAAGAAGCTGCAGATAAAGATTTTGAAAATGGAATATCTGATATTTGGAAAGATACATACGAATACTATCTAAATGACGATAGATACAATGATATAACTAAAAGAATTGTTGAAGGAATAGACTTTACAAATCAATTTGAATATGTAGACGAGGAAAAAATAAAAGAGCTTTATAATTCAAAGACTATAAGTGTATCGAGATTAGAAAAATACGCAAGTTGCCCATTTGCATATTTCATAGAATATGGAATGAAGGCAAAGGATAGAAAAGAATATCTATTTACTGCTCCTGATGTAGGAAGCTTTGTACACAAGGTAATAGAGAACTATTCTAAAACTATGCATAAAGACGGAATAACTTGGCATGAGGTAGATGATAAATATATAGAGCTTAGAGTATCAGAAATGGTAGATGAGCTAATAGCTAAAATACCAGGATTTATACTTGAAAGTTCTCCAAAATATAAATACCTTGCGCATAGATTAAAAGTGCTTATAACAGTTTCTATAAAAATAATAGCAGATCAGATTAAGCAGGGAAGATTTGAGCCAGATGAGTATGAAGTTGAATTTGGTAAAAAACGGAAATACCCTTCAATACAGGTTGAGTACAAAGAAAATGAAATAGTAGAGTTAATAGGTAAGATAGATAGAATAGATAAATATATAAACGAAGAAAATAAAGAGTTTGTAAGAATAGTAGATTACAAATGGGGTAAAAATGATATCAATTTAAACGATGTATATTACGGGTTACAATTACAATTACTGGTATATATGGATGCAATTTTAGAAGGCGGTGAAATACCGGATAATATTCCAATAAAACCAGCTGCAATGTTATACAGTAGAATGGATAATCCTATAATTTCTAGAAGTACGCTTGTGGATGATGAAGAGGTTAAGCGGCGGATTATAGAATCGTTTAAAATGAAAGGAATGCTTATAAAAGATTTAGATATACTTTCATATATGGATAAAGCACTTGAAGAACCAAAAAGTAGCTCTAAAATAATAAAAGCTGTTAGAAATAAAGATGGCTCTCTTTCAAAAGGTACTGCTGGAGTTACAGACGAGCAATTTGAAATTATAAGAGCATACATAAAAAAATCTATAAAAGATTTATGTACAGATATGATGAGTGGAAATATAAAAATAGAGCCTAAAAAATCAAAGGATAAAGATTCTTGTCGGTTCTGTAGTTATTCATCTATTTGTCAGTTTGATACGGCACTTAAAAACAATTGTTATAAGGTGATACCTAATAGAACGAGCGATGATGTTATAAAAATGATGGAAGGAGATGTGAAGTAGTGGGAAGTACAAAATGGACTAAAGAACAGCAAGAGGTAATAGACCATAGAGATGGTAACCTGTTAGTATCTGCTGCAGCTGGTTCAGGAAAGACAGCAGTTTTAGTTGAGAGAATTATAAGTATGATACTGGATACAGAAGAAAAAGTAGATATAGATAAATTGCTTGTCGTTACTTTTACAAATGCTGCAGCATCTGAAATGAGGGAAAGAATAGCCGATGCAGTATCAAAAGCCTTAGAAGAAGCTACTAAGTTAGAAAAAAAAGATGTAATTGAGCATCTTCAAAAGCAGATTTTATTCTTAAATAAAGCAAATATAACTACAATACACTCATTCTGTTTAGATGTTATAAAAAATAACATACACCTTATAACATTGGATCCAAACTTTAGAATTGGTGACACTACAGAATGTCAGCTTATAGCACAAGAAGCTATAGATGAGGTATTTGAGGAACTGTATGAGCAGGGATATCTTGGAGATGAAAATTCAGAAAAGGGAAAAAGATTTTTAAAATTGATAGATAGTTTTGCGGAAAGAAATGGAGATAATCAAGTTCAAAGTTTAATTATGTCTATATACAACTTTGCAATGTCGTTTCCAAATCCTGAAAAATGGCTAAATGAATCTGCAGATGCATTTTTAGTAGACGATGATTTTGATTTTACATCTTCTAAATGGGGAAGAATAGTAATAAACTCTGTAAAAACAGAGATCGAAGATATAGTTGGAAATATGGAAAAAGCATTGGCTACAGTACATCCATATTTAGGTCAAATAGAAAATATACAAAAGATAATAACTGAATCAGAAAGAATTGATGTAGTTTACGATAGTCTTGATAAAGGATGGGATGATTTTATAAAGGCTATAGGAGAATTCTATCCAGAAGATTACAGAAAAGGTAAGAAGATTAAAAAAGATGATCCAGATGAGATGAGAGAAGCTTGGAAGATTGCAACTGAGTATAGAAAAGAAGCTATAGAAAGTATGAAAAAAGTTGTAGAAATGTATAAAAATAGATACTCAAAAGACATAAAAAAAGAAATAGATATGTCTTATCCTATAGTTAGAGCTATTTCAGATGCTGTATTAGAGTTTTGGAAAAAGTTTGAAGAAGCTAAAAGAGATAAGGGAATAATTGACTTTAATGATATAGAGCATTTTGCACTTGAAATATTGGTCGACGAGGACGAAAATGGGTGCCAAATCCCGTCAGAAACAGCCAAGAGATATAGTGAAGAGTTTAAGGAAATATTTGTAGATGAGTATCAGGATAGTAATCTAGTTCAGGAAGCTATATTAAGCAGTATTGCAAATAAAGAAATGCCTAATAGATTTATGGTTGGGGACGTTAAACAGAGTATTTATAGATTTAGACAGGCTAAACCTGAAATATTCTTGCATAAATATGAAACATATTCTACAGAAAAAGATAAAGATGGAAGAAAAATAATGCTTTATAAAAACTTTAGAAGTAGAAAAAACGTATTGGATGCAGTCAATTTTATATTTGAAAATATAATGAGTAAAGAACTTGGAGAGATAGAATATAATGACGATGAAAAACTAAATCCAGGTGCTGTATTTGAAGAATGTTATGAAGAAAATACGATAGTCGGAGGAAGTTGCGATGTTCATATAATTGAAAAGAAGGCAAATGAAAATTTAACCGACGAGCAGCTTGAGGAGGAAGAGGATTTAGATAATATTCAGATTGAAGCTAGAGCAATAGGAAAGATAATTAAAGAAATTGTCGGAAAGGATTCTGATGGAAAAATACAGGTGGTGTATGACAAGGAAGAAAAGAGATATAGACAGGCTAAGTATAAGGATATAGTCATACTTCTTAGAGCTACATCAAACTGGGCAAGTGTCCTAACAGAAGAGTTTACAAATATGGATATTCCAGTATATGCAGATACTGGAACTGGATATTTTGATACTATAGAAATTAAGACAATAGTTTCGTTATTAAAAGTAATAGACAATCCAATGCAAGATATACCATTACTTGCAGTTTTAAAATCTCCAATTTATAACTTTACTCCAGAAGAACTTATAGATATAAGAATAGTGAATAGAAATGTATCATTCTATGAGGCTATGAAAATATATGCAAGTTTTGACGATTGTGATAATAAAAAGGTTAGAGATTTCTTAGAGAGATTAGAGGATTACCAAGAAAGATCCTCATATCTTAGTACAGATGAACTTCTTTGGTATTTATACAATGAAACAGGATATTACGCTTATGCAGCTATTTTACCAGCAGGAAAACAAAGACAGGCTAACTTAAGAATATTATTTGAAAGAGCTAAACAATTTGAAGATACTAGTTTTAAAGGTATATTCAACTTTATAAACTTTGTGGAAAAATTAAAAAAATCTGATAGTGATATGGGTGAAGCTAAGACATTATCTGAAAATGCAGATGTTGTTAGAATAATGAGTATTCATAAAAGTAAAGGCCTAGAGTTTCCAATAGTAATCTGTGGAGGAATGGGAAAAAGATTCAATAAAATGGATATGAATAGAGGAATACTATACCACCATGAACTTGGATATGGACCACAGGTGGTAAATTTAGAAACTAGATTATCATACCCTTCAATGATGAAAGAGGCTATGAAAAAACAGATGGTTGTTGAGATGCTTTCTGAGGAAATGAGGGTATTATACGTTGCATTTACTAGAGCAAAGGAAAAATTGATAATAACAGGTGCTGTAAATGATGTTGAAAAGAATTTACAGAAATGGGCATCTAATTCTCAAAAAATGACAAAGGATAATAAATTAGATAGATATAATCTTTTAAAATCTGCATCATTCTTAGATTGGATAATGTCTGTTGCAATAGCTCATAAAGATGCTAGAGGAATACTTCCACTCGATTCTGAAATAGTAGAAAAAAATGATGAGTCTGAATGGAAGTTTAAAATTCACAAAAGAGAAGATTATACACTTTCAAGAGAAGATGAAGAAGAAATAAATTTAGCTGATGTTTTAAGAGAAGAGCTTACAAGTAGTAGAGAAGTTGACTATAGTGAAATAGTAAGAAATAGATTAGACTTTAAATATCCATATCAGAAGAGTGTAGAAAAATCTGGAAGTATATCTGTTACTGAGATAAAAAGACTTTGGAATCTTGAAAGAGAAGAAGAGGATAGAGTAGCACTTGAAACAGAGGAGAATCTATTTGTTGAAGATATAGAAAGTATTGAGAATGAAAATCTTGAAATTAAAGAAGATAATCTTGAAATAGATATTAATGAAATTGAATCAGGTATAAATAATAAAAAAACAGAGATAAAAAGACCTAAATTTATTCAAGAAAATAAAGATGAGAAACTAAGTCCTACGCATAGAGGTAGTGTAGTTCACCTAGTTATGCAAATAATCAATATGGATAAAGTAAATACAATTGATGAAATAAAAAATCAGATTGAAGAATTTGTACAAAAAGAAATAATAACTCAGAAAGAAGCTGATGTAGTCAATCCATTTAAAATTTATAAATTCTTTAAATCAGATCTTGGAACTAGAATGAAAAATGCAGACTTTATTGGAAGAGAAAAAGCATTTTATACAGAGATTAATATGAAGGATTTATTTGCAAAAGAAGGAATTGATTACGATGAGAGTATAATGCTTAGAGGTATAATTGATGCCTACTTTGAAGAAAATGGAGAAATTGTACTTTTAGATTATAAAACAGATTTTGTGAATGAAGAAAATAGAGAAGAAGTTGTGGACAGATATAGAAAGCAGCTTGAGATTTATGCAAAGGTAATTGAAGAAATAACAGATAAAAAAGTAAAAGAACAGTATATATATTTATTTGGTGTAGATGAATCTGTTAGAATAGATACATAGGCTATTTTTTAGATGGTTTGAAAATAATGATTTGAAAGGGAGGGGAATTATGAGATTTATTCATACTTCTGATTGGCATCTAGGTAAAAACTTAGAAGGTCATTCGAGAATAGAGGAACAGAAAATGTTTTGTTCTGATTTTGTTAAGATAGTAGAGGATAATGATATTGATATGGTAGTAATCGCAGGGGACATATACGACACAGCAAATCCATCTGCAGAAGCAGAAAAATTATTCTACTCTACTGTATCTAAAATAGCAGCAAATGGAAAAAGATGTGTAGTTGTGATTGCAGGGAATCACGATAGCCCAGAGAGAATAGAGGCTGCATCTCCACTTGCTTTTGAACAGGGAATATTGCTATTTGGAAATCCTTTAAGCAAAACATCAACTGGAAAATTTGAAGGATTTGAGATAGTAGAAGCAAAAAAAGGAATGACAAAATTAATAATAAACGGGGAAAAAGTAAATGTACTTACTCTTCCATATCCTAGTGAAAAAAGATTAAATGATGCATTTGAGGCTGAAACAGATGAGGATAGACAGAAGACTTATTCTCAAAAAATAGGTCAGATATTTAGAGATTTACAGGAAGATTTTGAAGAGAATAGTATAAATATCGCTGTATCTCATCTTTTTGTTGTAGGAGGGGAAAGTTCTGATTCTGAAAGACCTATACAACTTGGAGGGAGCCTTTTAGTTGAAAGAAAAGACCTACCAGATAAAGCAAATTATGTTGCGCTAGGTCATCTCCATAAGCCTCAAAAGGCATCTGAATTAGGATGTTCTTATTATTCTGGATCTCCTCTTCAGTACAGTAAAAGTGAAAGGGTATATGCAAAGGGTGCAAAAATTGTAGAAATACATCCAAATGAAAAACCCAAACTTGAAGATATAATGTTTAATAACTATAAGCCTATAGAGTTATTCAAATGTAGGGGAGTTCAAGAGGCATTAGATATATGCGAGCAAAATCGGGGAAGAAGTATGTGGTCTTATTTTGAAATAAAAACAGACGAAATAATAAGCCAAGAAGATATAAAAGCTATGAAGAAGAATTTAGCAGATATAATAGAAATTAAACCTGTAATAACATATCAGCAGGAAGAAAAAACTGTAGATTTAAAAACTAAATCTATGGCTGAATTATTCAGAGATTTTTACACATTTAATAAAGGTGTAGAGCCAAAAGGTGAGTTAATGGATATGTTTATGAAAATAGCGGGTGAAGAAGGGGGAGAAGAATAGGCATGAGGCCGATAAAACTTGAAATAAAAGGTCTTAACAGCTATGTCAATAAGCAGACTATAGATTTTGAAAAACTGACAGAAAGAGGTCTTTTTGGGATATTTGGAAAAACCGGAAGTGGAAAATCTACAATTTTAGATGCGATAACACTTTCTCTTTATGGAAGTATAGCCAGAAATACAAAGGAATACATAAATAGTTTATCTGAAAAGGCAGAAATAAGTTATGAATTTGAAATAGGCTCAAGAAGATATGTAGTTGATAGACATATAATTAGAAGCAAGGCTGGTGGAATTAAGACATCTTATGCAAGAGTAATTGAGAAGCTAGGAGATGGAAGTGAGAATGTACTTGCTGATAAGGTAAATGAAGTAAATGAAACTATAATAAAAATAATTGGACTAACAGCAAACGACTTTACAAAATCTGTAGTACTTCCTCAGGACAAGTTTAATGATTTCTTAAAATTAGGTGGAATAGATAGAAGAAATATGTTAGAGAGAATATTCAACCTAGAAAAATATGGAAAGAAATTAATAGAAAATGTAAGACATAGAAAAAATAAAACTAAAACTCATGTAGATATGCTTCAAGTATCATTATCTCACTATGAAGAGGTAAGCGATGAAAAATACGATGAGATGATAAAAAAATTAGAAATCGATAAAGAAGATTGTAGAGTTAAAAATAGACTGTATAAAGAAAAGGTTGAAAAATACGATATAGATAAAATCATATATGAAAATCAGAAGCGGTACAATGAAGCAAAAGAATTACTAAAGGTATATGAAGATAAAAAAGAAGAAATAGAAGAAAAAAGAAAGAAAATGTCTAGGGCAGAAAATGCAAATATGATAGATCCTTATATAGACAATGTTGAAAAGCTTCGGAAGCAGTTTGATGACTCTAAGAATCAATTAAAAATAATTGAAGAAGAAATAAGGTTAATTAAGAAGGATTTAGAAATATCTAGAGGAAAATTTGCTGAAATAGAAAGAAAAAAAGACGATACTATACCTAGGTTGAGTGAGGATAAAGTAAAATTTGAACGAGCTATAAATCTATTAGAAGAAACTAATAAGTTAAGTGAAAGACTTACAAGACTAAAGGTAGAAGGTGAAAAACTAGAAAGTAAGAAAAAAGAACTTCTAAAAAATATTGAGGATATCAAAGCACAACAAAATCTTTATGCTGGGAAAATTAAAGATAGCGAAAATAGACTGTATGAAATAAATGTACCAGCAGCTTTCCGTCAGAATATAGAAAAGGGATATTCGCATATAAAAGAATTAAATGAAGTAAAAAAAGAGCTAGAAAAAAGCGAAATTGATTTACAGAAATGTGAAGCTGAATATAGTGAAAATAATATAGCTTTGAAATTGGTTGGAAGAGATAGAGATTCTGTTAAAGAAAGAATAGAAGAAGTTGAAAATAGAATTAATATAATGATAAAAAATTCTCCTCTTACAGCAGAAGAAATAACTAAAAAGACAGAGTATGTTACAGAAATGAAATCTGAGCTTAAAACTTTAAAGCAGCTTGAAGAAGAAAGGGATAATCTTCAGAATGAGTTAAACGACTGTTTAGAAAAAAGACATAGGCTGAGCAGGGAAATATCTACATCTGAGGATAGACTGTCTAAAGTTAGAAAAGATATGGAAACTGCTAAGAAGAATATAGAGGAATTTAGATATTTAAACAGAGTTTCAGATATAAGAAAAGAACTTCAAGATGGTAAACCTTGTCCAGTTTGCGGATCTTTAGACCATATGAGAACTGACAGCACTAATTACGACGATAGAATAGAATATTATGAAGGAATTTTAAACAAGGAAAAGGCAAACGAAAGAGAAGAAATAGAAAGACTAGATTCATTAAAAATAAAGAGAAGTGGATATATATCTGAAGAAAAGATAAAAACTGAAGCTATAAATAAGAAAAAAGCTGAAATAGGGGAAAGAAATTCACTAGAACTTTCTAAAAAATATGACTCAGAAACTAGAAATTTAGAAGCAGAAAAAAGAGCTGTATCTGATTGGAATATTGAAAAAGATAGATTAGAAGAGGATTTAAAAAGATATAAGGATGATTATTCTAGAAATGATAAAGAATTTACTAGAATAGACGAGTTACTAAAAGGAATAATGAGACGTAGACTTAGTTTATCAGAGAATGTATCAGAACTTAAATCTAAAAAAGATAATCTTGAGCTTGAAATAGTATCTATAAAAAGAATTACCAAGGTAGATGATATATTCTCTAAATTAGAAGAGATAAAGGCAAATGAAATAGAATCAGAAAATGTTGAGAAAGAGCTATCTGAATTTAGAAATATAAAATCTGAGATAGATAAAGAATTTGACGACTGTAAAACGAGTATACATTCTATAGAAGTTGAAATTTCTTCAATAGAAAAAGACTTTGAAGGAAATAAAAAGCAGTATATAGAAAAGACAGATGAAGCCCAGAGAATAACTAGAGGAAAAAATCCTAATGAATTGCTTGAAAAAACAGAGCAGGAAATAAATAAAATAAATAGTAGTTATGCTGATCTAAAAAAAGAATTTGATGACAAGAGCAAGGCTAGAGAAGACAAGGATTCCCTTAGAAGTAAGGTTCAGGGAGAATGTAATACTACTGAAGAGCAGTTAGATTATTATAAAAAAGTATTAAAAGATATGCTAGCAAAATATAGATTTGATAGTGCATATACTGTTAAGAAATTTGTTATGCCTACCATAGATATTGAAATTATGAGAAAAGAGATATCTGACTATGATGAAGGTAGAAAAAATCTAGACTTTAAAATAGATGATTTAGAGAAAAAATTAGATGGTAGAAAAGTAAAAGAAGAAGAATTTGATAGATTAAACGAAGAAATTGTATTATTAAAAGATGAAATAGGTGAGCTTGAAAAAAACAACGCTGTTTTATTTGATAGAATAACTGCAATGAAAAAAGACCTTGAAAAGAAGAAAAAGATAAAATCAGAATATGACGAGGTTTCAAATGATTATAGGCTATTAGATGAAATTGATAGAATTATTCAAGGAAATAAATTTGTTGAATATGTGGCAACAAATCACTTAAAATATATTGCACTTGAGGCATCAAAGCGACTTTCTACAATTACCAATGGAAGATATGCACTTGAAATAAACGACGCTCTAGAGTTTGTTATGAGAGATAATTTCAATGGTGGAGAAAGAAGAGGAGTTGACACTCTTTCTGGAGGAGAAACATTCTTAACATCTCTATCACTTGCACTTGCATTATCATCTCAAATACAGATGAAGGGTAATGCACCACTCGAGTTCTTCTTCTTAGATGAAGGATTTGGATCATTAGATGTAGAACTACTTGATACTGTAATGGAATCATTAGAAAAATTACACAGTTCTAATTTAAGTATAGGAATAATATCGCATGTTGAAGAATTAAAAAATAGGGTTCCAGTAAAACTAGTTGTAACAGCTGGTGAAATTGGAGAAGGATCAAAAGTTAAAATAGAATATAGTTAGAAAAACAGAACTGCTATCACTTTGATGAAATGTGATTAGCAGTTCTATTTTTTTTAGATTATATCTGAAAGTTAACATTTAAATAATTTAATAATTTTACAAAAGTATCTTCAATTATGATATAATGGAAATCAAATATATAATCTAAAAGAAAAATGATAGAAAAGTTAAATAGGAGTGTGGTAAATTTTGGAATCGCTCGAAAGTTGGATTCAGATTATCGGGTTAGTCATCCTTATTATGGGATCGGCATTTTTCTCGGCATCAGAGACATCTCTAATGTCATTAAGTAAAATAAGAATGAGATATATGCAGGACGAGGGGGTAAAGAATGCAGATTTAGTTGCATCTTTAATAGAAAGTCCTAATAAATTATTAAATTCTATATTAGTAGGAAACAACGTTGTTAATATAGCAGCTACATCTATATCAACTGCATTATTAACAGCTAAATTTGGAGCAAATGGTGTTGCTGCAGCTACTGCGATTATGACAATCATAATCCTTATATTTGGGGAAATAACACCTAAATCAATAGCAGCAAATAATTCAGAAAAAGTTGCTCTATTGGTTTCAAAACCAATAAAACTGATAATAACAATACTATCACCGGTAGTATGGATATTTAATATATTTACTAAATTTATGTTTAGAATAATCGGTGTAAAAGCAGACGAAAAAAATGCGTTTATAACTGAAGAAGAACTAAAAACTATGGTAAATGTCAGCCATGAGGAAGGTGTTCTTGAAGTTGAAGAAAGAGAAATAATCAATAACGTATTCGAATTTGGTGACATGCAGGCGAAAGACGCCATGGTTCAGAGAATGGATATGGTAACTGTTGAAGTCGATGATACTTATGAAGAAATAATAGAAGTATTTAGAGAAGAAAAATTAAGTAGACTTCCTGTATATGAAGATTCTGTAGATGATATCATTGGTATAATAAACATAAAAGATATGATATTCTTAAGTGATGAAGAAAAAGAATACTTCTCTGTAAAAAATTACATGAGAGAGCCATTCTTTACTTATGAATTTAAAAAGATAACTCAGCTTCTTGAAGATATGAAAAAAGCAAAAACTCAGATAGCTATAGTTCTTGATGAGTACGGTGGAACATCAGGTCTTTTAACTGTTGAGGACTTAGTTGAAGTAATCGTAGGAGATATAGAAGACGAATACGATGAAGATGAAGACGATATAATAGTTATCAAAGAAGACGAGTACATAGTAGATGGAAGTACTAGGATATCAGAAGTTAATGAGCTTATAGGTACATCAATAGAAACAGAAGAATTCGATTCTATAGGTGGATATCTAATAGGTTATCTTGATAGGCTGCCTGAAGAAAAAGAAGTAATTGAGATTGGAAATATTAAATTCTGCATAGAAAAAGTAGAGAAAAATAGAATAGCAAAAATACATATGTATACGTAAAAAATAAGGGCTGTGCAAGAGTTTTGCATCAGCCCTTTTCTATTATAATTCTTCTATTATTTTTCCAGTATCTATGTCGAAGAAGTTTATGTCTATGTTTAATTCATGATCATTATCTTCATCAGGATTTATTTCAACTATTGCGACAGATCTACTTCCATCTTTAGGTATAGAAGTACTTCCTGGGTTTATTATTATAAGTGTGTCGTCAAAAGAAAGCTCTTTAACATGAGTATGTCCTAGTATAAGGAAGTCTGCCCCCATATTTTTAGCGTTTGCTATTATTTCATCTTTTGCTCCTACATACCCGTGGTTTACAACAAATCTAAATTCATCAAGCTGAACTAGTGCATAAGGTCCCTGAATTGGATGATTTAATACCATCTGGTCTACATCTGCCTCGCAGTTACCTTTTGCAAATATTATAGAATCCATATCGTTTAATGACTCTGTAAGTGCTTTTGGATTATATCCTTCAGGTAAGTCATTTCTAGGTCCATGATAAAGTATATCTCCTGCGTGAAGATATAAATCACATTCTCCTAATACATCCATTGCCTTATCAAAATAAAGCGAACTTCCATGAGTATCACTAAGTATTCCTATTTTCATTTAAATTCCCTCCAATAAATTAATTTTTTTGATAGAATAATATTCTATAAGAATTTTGCTGAAACTCTATCCCAAAACTCATAATCTGAAAGTCTTAAAAGTTTTAGCTTAACATCTGATGTGCAGATGTTTATATCTGTAATTTGTTTAAATCTAAGCTCAACACCATCTATTACGATAAGTATTGAATCTTCAAAGCGATACTCTGGTATAATACTTATTTCAGTATCTTTAGAGAAAATTATACTAGATGTAAAGCTTCTGTATGCATTTGTATTTATAGGTGAAAGAGGAGTAAGCTGTATAGCATCTATATTACAGTCTATAATACTTCCACCAGCTGAATACGTATATGCAGTAGAACCTGTCTGAGAGCAGATAATCATACCGTCTCCGCTGAAGTTTTCAACTTTTTTACCGTTTACAAGTAGCTTTAAATGAACAGTTCTAGATTTATCACCTTTTATAGTTACATCATTAAGTGCGAAGAAGTTTACGCAGCTTTTGTTTGTACAAATCATCGCCCGCAGTAGTGGAACCTCTTGAATCATATAATTTTCATTTAAATAACTTTCTATAAACTCATCTATTTTATCGGGCACTATCTCTGGGAAAAATCCTAGATGCCCAGTATTAATACCGACAATAGGAACTTCAGGGTAGTCAAAATCTCTGACTGTTTTTAAAAAAGATCCATCTCCCCCAACACAGACAACAAGCTCTGTATCATCAGAAAATTCTTCTGAAACATCAAAGCCAGCTTCTTTAAATTTTTCTTTAAATAAATTTTTAGTTTCTACCGACTTTGGTAGATCATTAGAATTAATAGTTATTAGCCTTTTTTTCATAAGTTCACCTCTTTACATATATGTATTATAGCATAATTTTTAACAAGTATATACATTTCAAGTTTCATATAAATTTCAATATATATCAATTACGTGATATAATTAAAGAATAACTATGTTAACAACAAAATAAGAATTATTGTATGAGGTGATTATTTGTTAAAAATAGAAAACGTTTCAAAAACATTTGAAAATTTTTCACTGAATAATATAAATATAATGCTAGAGCCAGGAAAAATTATGGGAATAATTGGAGATAACGGCTCAGGAAAAACTAGTATTATAAATTTGATAATGGGACTTTATAAGCCGAGTTTGGGGAAAATAGAATTAAATGGAAATAATGTAGAAAAAGATCCAGTTGGATATAAAAATGATATAGGTTTTGTTTATGACAATCTTAGTTTTTATCCTAACTTAAAGCTAAAGGATTATAAAAAAATAATAGCTATGTTCTATAAGAATTTTGATGAGGAAGTGTACGATATGTATTTTGACAACTTTAATCTAGATTCTGAGGAAAAGATAAAAAACCTATCAAAAGGTCAATGTGAAAAAGTAATGATAAGTACTGCTCTTAGCCATCACGCAAAACTGCTTATACTAGACGAACCTATATATGGATTAGAAAAAACTGTAAGAAAGGAACTTATAAGGATTTTTAAAGACTATATAAAAAGGGAAAATGGAAGTGTCATAATCTCTACTCACAACGTGTCTGAATTAGAGGAAATATACGACCAAATTGTATATTTAGAAAAGGGAAATATTCTATTTAACCTTAAAAAGAAGGATATAATAAAAGATTTTAGGGTAATTAGATCTGATTCTGAAACATTATCTCTTATGAAGGATAATATAATAGGAATAGACCACTATAAAAGATATAGTGAAGCACTTGTAAATATAGGAGAAAGTGATGAAATAAGAGCTCTTCTTAGAAGTGCTGATTACCATAAGATAAAAAATCCTGATATAGAAGATTTAATACATTACTACCAGGAAGGCGGTGTATTAAATGTTTAACCTTATAAAAAAGGATCTCATAGTATGTATAAAATCTGAAAGATTCAATGTTATAAAATACATACTTATATTTATTTTAATGTATTTATTTTGTAATGATATATCTTATTATGCAACGCCAGTACTTATAACTTATCTAATAATGATAGGCGTATTTTCAGCTGATTATGAAAATAATTCAGATAAATTTATAAGAAGCATTCCGATAGATTTAGACGATATAGTGTACTCTAGATATCTTATAGGAGTATCTACTTCTATAGTTATAACTATACTTACTCTATTTGTACACGATATACTTTCTATATATATGTTTAGAAGAACTGTATTTTATGATTTTATATTTGCTATGTATATAAATTTAATAGCACTATCCGTAACAATGCCGATGTTTTTTAGATATGGATATGAAAAAATAAAAATAGCAGCTAGTATACTTGCAATAGCTATATTTACAATATTTGGATCATTTTTAAATGCATTATCTGAAAAAATATATATGACTAGCAATCCGGATGCATTGGTATCTACCAATGTATTTAGATATGAAACAATACATGCATTTAATCAAATATTTAGAGGAATTGTGTCAAAGGTTAATGTGGACAATATAAATATTGTTACTGTAGGAGTGGCTTGTATTCTCATATTTATAATATCTATGGGAATATCTTTGAAGGCTATGAAGAAAAATAGATATATTAAATAAAAATCAAAGTAAAAGTATAAAAATTAGAATGGGTTGATAATATGAATAAATTTATGAAGGTATCATCTATCATTTTGATTTTTTGCCTTGTATCAGGCTTTTTAGTAAGATTTACATATGGAGATATGATAGATAAAAAGGACTATGAGGCCAGAAATGTAAATGAGGTTATAGTAGAGTTTGAGTCTAGAAAAACTGTGCAAGAAGGTACAAAAATAAGATTTAAAATTTACAATAACAGTAAATTTACATATCTTCTTACAAAGGCAAGAATGAAATTTGAAAACAATATAAAAAACGAAGATGGAGAATATGTAAATAGCTCAAAGCTTTATTTAGCTTTAGATAGTGCGAATAAGCTTAATTCAAATTTAATGCTAGATGGTATAGAACCAAATGGAGATGGATATATAGAATTTATTGTTCCAAAAGGATTGGAATTAAATAAAAAGTACTTTGCGCTTGATTCTACAAAGATGGAATACGAAGGTAATTTTGCAGAGGAAATTCCAATATTTAATTTTTTTAAAATACCTGTAGAACAGAATAAGGGTGTTTGGAGTATAAAAGCACTTAGCTAATAAGTTTAATATTTTAGTTAGTATATATAAACAGAGGAAAAAGGAGTGTTTAGTTATGTCGATTGAAAAAGTAAGAAAATATATGGAGCAGTTTGGAAGAGAAAATAATGTTATGGAGTTTGATGAATCTAGTGCAACTGTAGAGTTAGCATCAGAAACAGTTGGAATAATACCAGCTAGAGTTGCTAAAACACTATCTTTTAGAGGCAAAGATGAAGGAGAAGCTATAATAGTTGTTGCAGCTGGAGATACAAAAATAGACAATAAAAAATTCAGACATGAGTTTTCTTGTAAAGCTAGAATGCTTTCTGCAGAAGAAGCTGTTGAGTTTACAGGTCATATGGTAGGTGGAGTTTGTCCATTTGCTCTAGAAAATGAGAATGTAAAGGTATATTTAGATGAGTCTTTAAAAAGATTTGACACAGTATTTCCAGCAGCAGGAAGCGGAAATTCTGCAATAGAGCTTACTAACGACGAATTAGAAAAATATTCTTCAAACTTTGTAAAATGGGTTGATGTTTGCAAAGGATGGAATGAAGAAAACTAATTAAACACAGTTATAAACTTAGAAAGGATAGGTATAAATTTGTTTAAAAAAGAACTACAGAAGTACAATCTAATGTCTTATACGGCAGAGGAAGATGGTGTATTAAAGGAAATTTTACTCGATAAGCTAGGATTTTCTGTGAGATCTATTTCAAAAATGAAAAGAGAAAGAACAGTAAACGTGAATGGAGAGTATAGAAAACCGACATTAGATGTTAAAAAGGGCGATTTAATAGAAGTAGAAATAAATGAAGATATGGCAAACTTCGAGCCACAAAATCTTGAGATGGGGATACTTTACGATGATTTTGATATTATAATGGTCGATAAGCCACCGTATATGGTTGTACACCCGACAAAGAGCCATTTTGATGGAACTGTTGCCAATGGTGTTACAGATTTTATAATAAAAAAAGGCGAAAAGGTAAAGGTAAGATTTGTAAATAGGCTGGATATGAACACATCTGGTCTAGTTATAGTTGCAAAAAATGCCTATGCTCATCATGTACTATCTACTGATATGAGTGAAAATCTAGTTGAGAAGAAGTATATAGCAGTTGTAAAAGGAGTTATGCAGGAAGATGAGGGAACTATAGATGCTCCTATATACAGACCTACTGATGATTCTATAAAAAGAGTTGTAGATGAAAGAGGGCAGAGATCTATTACTCATTATAGTGTTATTGAAAGATTAGATGATGCAACTGTTGTAGAATTAAAACTTGAAACAGGAAGAACGCATCAGATAAGAGTGCATTTAGCTCATTTAGGATATGGAATTATTGGAGATGAGCTATATGGATATGTAGATGAAAATCTTATAAAAAGACAGGCTCTTCATGCATATAGCCTTAAGTTTAAACAACCTAGAACTAGGGAAGACTTAGAGTTTAAAGCTGAGATACCAGATGATATGAAAGAACTTATAAAAAAACTAAAAATGGAGGAATAATACATTGATTATACATAAATTTATTGTACACGTACTAGATAAAAATAGTGATGTGCCTATTCTTAATGATTTTGAAGGAAAAGTCAATCAGGAGGTTGAAGGATTTTTCCAGAAGATGATAAAAAGAGTAACTAGAGATGATGATTTAAGAAAGGCTGTTTTTAAAAATTACACAGAAAATACTATCAGAAAATGTTGTGAACAGATTATATACGATGAAAGCACATTTGTAGAAAATTCAAAGGAAATAGCTGCGTATTTATTTGATGTTATGAAAGTGAACAGCGACTTAGAATCTTGTGATTTAGCTGTATGCCTTTATACAGTAAAAGAAGAAAAAAATGTAGCAATAATAAAAATAGACTATAAAAAGTTATATACTCATTCTATAGAATTTGTAGATGAAAAATTCAATATACAAATTGTGTCTAATGAAGTTGGGATACAGGAAACTCAGAGAATTAAACAGGCTGCACTTATAGGTGTAAACGGTATGAATGATGAATATCAGTTTAGAGCTTTAGATAAAGATTCAGAAAAGAGTGGAATACCTTCTAAGTTTATAGGAGAATTTATAAACGGTGAGAAAATAGACGACGATAAATACAAGACTAAGGTGTTTAAAACATCTGCAGATAACTGGATAACAAATGCACTTGCAAATGATATAAAACAGGCTGAGGATGCTAGAAGTATTTTAAACTATACTTTAAAGGAGCAGCAGCAGGTTGATGTAGCTGAATTTGCTGAAAGAGCAATAAAAGACGAGGATTTAAAAGAAGGCTTTAAAGAGCTAATGGAAGAAAAAGGAATAGATGAATCATTTGCTATAGATAAAAAATGGGTGGAAAAAAAACTTAAAAAGAGAAATATAAAAACTGATAATGGATTTGAAATAAAGGGAAATTTAACTGATTTTGAGGATCCGATGAAATACAGTATAAAGAAAAATGAAGATGGAACTATAGATATAGTAATCAAAAATGTTAATTTCTTTGAAGAAAAATAATTAAATGAAATATAAGATCAATAAAAAAAGAGATGCAAAATTTGCATCTCTTTTAATTTGTTTAATTACTGATTGTCTTCTATGTATCTGCAGATATCTCCTATTGATTTGAAGCTTTCTGCTTCTTCATCAGGAATTTCTATGTCGTATTCATCTTCAAGAGCCATTATTATTTCAACAGCATCTAATGAATCTGCTTCAAGGTCGTCTATAAGAGATGAGTCCATTGTTATATCTTCTAAATCATCAAGTCCTAACTGTTCTGCTATTATTTCTTTTATTCTTTCAAACATAGTTTTCCTCCTAATAATTTGTTAGTCTTATTTTAATTGTAGTTTAATATATTACAGTACAAATTTCAATACATATTTGATATAATAGATAATATAAATTTAGGTGACTGCTTGTCAATTAAAAAATTGATTAAGAAATATAATTTTTATAGTAATTTTGTTGTATATGTGATTTAATATATATAGACAAAAAACCTTACCATATTTATTTAAAAAAGAATAATTCGGAGTGTTAACACTTGGGTATCAATGTTAATTAGGGGTGTATTATATAAAAACAAAAATTTAATAAACTAAAAGGAGGAAAAAGCATGAAAAATACAGTTACAATTAAAGATGTAGCAAAAAAAGCGGGTGTATCTATATCTACAGTTTCTAGAGTGATAAATAATTCTAAACCTGTAACAGATGAGATAAAGAAAAAAGTTCTTGATGTTATAGAGGAAACAGGATATGTACCAAATCCGCTAGCTAGAAGCTTAGTAACTAAAAAAAGTCAGTTAATAGGAGTTGTTGTTCCAGAGGTATCTGACTCATTTGTAAATGAAATTCTTAATGGGATAGAAGAAATAGCGAGAATGTACAATTACGATATTCTTCTTTCAAATACTTACTCAGACAAAAATGAGGAAATGAGAAGTATAAACCTTCTAAGAGCTAAACAGATAGAAGGTATGGTAATGATAAGTTGGGATTTAGGTAAGGAGCAGGTAGAATATATAGAAAACTGTGGAATTCCAACAACATATATCAGTAAAACAGCTAGAGATTACGATGTACCTACAGTAAGTGTAAATAATGAAAAAGCAACTTACGATATGACAAATCATTTAATATCACAGGGACATAAAAAAATAGCTTTCATTATGACTAGTGCCGGGGATACAAGACTAGAAAAAGAAAGATTAGATGGATATAAGAGTGCATTAGCAGAAAATGGAATAGAATTTAATGAAGAATTAGTTAGATATGGTGGTGTAGATTACAATAGTGGATATGAGTCTACTAAAGATATATTAGAAAAAGGAATAGTTCCAGATGCTGTGTTTGTTACAGGAGATGAGGCTGCAGTTGGAGCTATGAATGCTGTATTTGATAAAGGATATAGTGTACCAAATGATATATCTGTAGCAGGATTTAACGATGTAAAAATAGCTAGAATGTACAGACCAAAACTTACAACAGTTCATCAGCCATTATATGATATGGGAGCTGTTGCTATAAGAATGGTTATAAAGATGATAAATGGTGAAGAAATAGAGGAAAAGAAAGTAGAGCTTCCTCACAGAATAGAAGAAAGAGAAAGTGTAATAAAAAAATAAATTTTATGGATTTTTGATTTTCTCTTTAAAAATTTGAACAATTATTATATAATAATGGTAAGAAATCCTGAGACATTCGAGAAGGTTACTTCTAAATTCAACCGACAAATTAAATTCGGGAGATCGGGTTTGATTGTAAGTATGAAATGCCTTGATTTTATCAAGGACTCCAAAAAGCAACTAATAGATCACCCACCTGGGAGTATCTCGGGTATGAATTTACAATACCGACGGTGTTTCGGGACTGATAAAAAGCGCTGCTTAGTCAGCGCTTTTTATTGTATAATAAATAAACTTTAAATAGGGTGGTATATTATGGAAAAATACTATTTAAATATAGATGATATACAGGGGAGAAAGTACATACGGATATACACTCATATAAAAAATTTGATAATAGAGGGCGAAATAAAAGAACATGAAAAATTGCCTCCTATTAGAAAATTGTCTGAGTATATAGGTGTAAATAATACTACTATTGTAAAGGTATACGAACTTTTAGAAAAAGAAGGTTATGTTTACAAAATAGTAGGAAGTGGAACATTTGCATCTGAAATAAAAAAATATAGAGCTAAGGATGAAAAAAAGAATAAGAATATTATTCAGTTTGATAATGGGAATCCTTCAAATGAAATGTTTCCAGTTGAGGATTTTAAAAAGGCAGTCAATTTAGCTCTATCTAAAAATGAAGGTGCTATATTTGAATACGATGAAGGACTTGGAAATGAAGGTTTAAGAGATAGAATTTCCAAGTATTTAATAAAAAATGGAATAAATGCTGCTAAAGATGATTTGCAGATTATATCTGGAGCACAGCAGGGAATCGATATTGTATGTAAGGGGATTATAAATTATTCTGATATTGTATTTGTAGAGGAGCCTACGTACAATGGTGCTATAGAGGTGTTCAAGAGTAGAGGGGCAAAGATAATATCAATACCTATGTTGGATGATGGAATTGATATAGGAATATTAAAACTTAAATTGGATAAAATAAAGCCTAAACTTATGTATGTCATGCCTAATTTCCAAAATCCTACAGGAATTTCATATTCTAGCTATAAAAAGAAAAAACTACTAGAACTTGCAGAGGAATATGACTTCTATATATTAGAAGATGATTTTATAAGTGATTTTAAATTTGATTCAGAGGATAATAGACCTTTAAAAAGTTACGATGAAAATAACCGAGTAATATACATAAAAAGTTTTTCAAAAATATTTATGCCGGGTCTTAGAATAGGGGTAATAGATATACCACCAGAGCTTATGAAAAATATACTTTGGGCAAAATACTCTTCAGATATATCAACTCCTGGGCTTATACAAAGCTCTTTACTTTGCTATATGGAGGAGTTTGATTGGGATAAGCATATAGAAAAGATGGATAAGATATACGATGAAAAATATAGAGTTGCCAAGGAATGTATTAAAAAATTCTTTAAAGGAAGAATAAGAGTTAGAAACTGCTCTGGAGGAATAAACTTTTTCTGTGAGCTTCCTAGAGGATGTAAATCGAGAGAATTTACAGATTTTATATATAAAAAGGGAGTATCTGCATTGCCAGGTACATATTTCTATGACAATGTAATTGATGATAGGTTCTTTAGAATAAATGTTGCCAGAGAAAGTGTTGAAAACATAGAAAAGGGTATAGAGATAATAGGAAGAAGTGTAGAAGAATTTTTGAAGAATAATGGTGAAAATGAAGCTATAATGGATAACAGGTTATTTTATTAGAATAAACCTTGAGTATATTGAATAAGCGATTGATATAATTGTACAAAAATGATTTAATAGAAGATGTAGCTTTATAATATATAAATTTGAATATAAAAGGAGAAGATAAAATGATAGATCAGAAATTAATAAACAGAATAAATGAATTAGCAAAGAAAAACAAAGCTGAAGGACTTACTCCAGCAGAAACAAAAGAAAGAGAAAAATTAAGAAAAATATACTTACAGGAATTCAAAAAAGGATTCAAACAGAGATTAGACTGCATAGAAGTTGTATCTCCACAGGAATTTGAAGAAAGAACTGGAAGAAAACCAGGTAAAAACTGTAGTATGTGTGAAATAAAAGAAAACTAATAAAATAGGGACTACTGCAATTTTGCAATAGTCCCTCTTCTTTTTTCTTTATTTATGGTCTAATCCGAAGTATTCACATAGTTCGTTTAAGAATTTGTTTTCTAGTGGAGTGAATGTTTTCTTTTTAGAGTATATGAAATAGAATTTACGAGCAAAGTCTATTCCTTTTATTTTGTAGCTTTTTAGTTTTCCAGAGTTTATGTATTCTTCAGCAGAAATCCGAGATATGAATGATACACCTAATCCCTGTCTAACCATTTCTTTTATAGATTCATTTGATTCTACATGAGCTAAGATATTTAGTTTAGCTGTAGAGAATCCAGCCTTTTTAAGAGTCTTAAATATTAAATCCCTAGTACCAGAACCTTCTTTTCTCATTATAAAATTGAAGTCGTATAAAGCTGATACGTCTATTTCACCGTTTTCGTTTTCTATTTCTAAATCTGGTGGTGTAATAAGTACTAGATTATCGTCTATAAGATTTACGTATTTTATCTGTGGATTGCTTATTTTAGAACCTACAAAACCGAAACTGATTCTTTCGTCTAATATTTCAGATATAGCAAACCGTGAGTCATAATGGCTTATACTAAATTTTACATCTGGGTATGTATTAGAAAAGCTCTTCATAAATCCTGGTAAAAGATATGTTTCTGGGATAGAACTGCAGGCTATGTCGATAAGCCCTTCTATTTTACCTGAGTATTCTTTAATATCGTAAATAGCTTTTTTACAGTTGTTTAATATATAAATTGCATGTTCATAAAGTATTTTACCTGACTCTGTAAGAGTTATAGTTTTGTTGCTTCTATTTACCAAAACAGTTTCTAATTCGTTTTCTAAGTTTTGGATGTGTGCACTAACTGTAGGCTGTGTAAGGAATAGCTCTCTTGACGCTTTAGAGAAGCTCTGGTGCTTTACAACAGCTACAAACACTTCAAGTTGTTTAAGATCCATAATTAAAATAATCCCCTTTCAAATATAAAAAAATTAAATGATAATAAGTAGAATCGATTATAATTCCCCAAAATATTGTAAAAGTAAAAAATAATCTTTAAAAAATTTATAAATATTACAAATACACTTATCTATAGATAAAAAAAATAAAAATAAAATTTTATCTATAATTATAAAATAATTATATCACAAGATTTAGATAAGATGTATAT
>SAMEA3387476__coassemble_1148_pt1 | contig 39480 bp, 38 predicted proteins | sample SAMEA3387476__metabat2_low_PE_029 | metagenome-assembled genome bin SAMEA3387476 (sample SAMEA3387476) | Felis catus | biome: Faeces | place: United Kingdom | collected 2012
AAGGTACTGTCACAAGAACACCTTTTAAAGGTGTTCTGTGGCAGTATTTTTTATTGAAAGGACTATATGTGCCAAGAGTGAAAAAATTATAAAAAAGTTGTAAAATAATACTGTAAATAAAAAACTAAAAAGAGAAGTGTAATAAAGTGTTAAAAATTGATGAAAAGCTAAAAAATCTAGTACCAGACTGCATGGTTGGAGTAGTTGAAGCAGAGGTAAAAGTAAAAGAAAGTTCAGAAGAACTAGTAAAATTATTAAATGAAGAATGTGAACTACTTACAAAAAGCATAAAGTTAGAAGATTTATCTTCAGAAGAAACAATCGCTGCAAACAGAAAGGCATACAAAGCTTGTGGGAAAAATCCTTCAAGATACAGAACATCTTCAGAAGCGCTTATAAGAAGAGTACTTCAGGGAAAAGGAATATACTTTGTAAATAATATTGTAGATATAAATAACCTAATATCTATGAAAACTCAGTTCTCAATAGGATCTTACAATACAGAAAACATAGGAGAAAATGTAGTGTTTACTGTTGGAGAAGAGGGAGATGAGTACAAAGGAATTGGAAAAGATATGGTTAATGTAGCTAATATGCCAGTTCTAGCTGATGAAGAAGGAAAATTTGGTAGCCCTACAAGTGACTCAAGAAGAGCTGCTATAGATGAAAATGCGGAAAAAATAATGATGTGCTTATTCTCATTCTCAGGAAAAGATAAATTAGAAAGTGGAATGAATGAAATAAAAGGACTTCTTGAAAAATATGCCGATGGAAAAAATATAAAAACTAATATAGTAGAATAATAGTAATAATATAGTCTATGTAAAATTTAGATTGGATTGAAATACATAATAAACTATAAAAAATAAAAATATAGAATAGGATTTAGAATTATGATTAATTACTTTTGCTATGATACAGAAATAGGAAGAATAAAAATATCTGAAAAAGACGAGAAGATAATCAGATTTGTATTTTCTGATTATAAAAAAGAAGATGAAATAGAAAAAGAAACAGATGCTATAAGAAAAACATATCTACAATTAAAAGAATATCTGTCTGGAAAAAGAAAAAACTTTGATATTGAAATAGAGATGATAGGGACTGAATTTCAGAAGAAGGTATGGAAAGAACTTTTAAATATTCCATATGGTGAAACTAGAAGTTATAAAGATATAGCGATTGCAATAGGGAATGAAAAAGCTTGCAAAGCTGTTGGTAATGCAAACAACAAAAATCCAATAGCAATAATAGTTCCATGTCATAGGGTTGTTGGCAGTAATGGAAGTATGACTGGATATGCAGGAGGACTTGATATAAAAGAAAAACTACTAAAAATAGAAAAATACAATATCAAAATATAAGATAAATTCTATCTTTTGAAAAATAAATAATTTTAAAATTCTAAACAAATGGCTACTGAGGTTATTACAAAAATTTCAGCTTGAAAGCCCCTTTCTTTAGATATGGGGATGAAAAGCTAATATATTGTTGAATTTAAAACACTTATCCTATATAATATACTATAGGAGGTGTTATTTTAAATGTACAAATCTAACAATAATATAGTATATAATTGTAAATATCATATAATATGGTGTCCTAAATATAGAAAGCCAGTACTTGTTGGAGATGTTGAAAAAATGTTGAAGAATATTCTTCCATTTAAAGCTAATGAATTGGGTGCTGAAATAATAGAAATGGAAACAGATAAAGACCATGTTCATTTGTTAATATCTTGTGACCCTCAATTTGGTATACACAGAGTTGTTAAAGGCTTAAAAGGATTTAGTGCTAGAGTTTTAAGAGAGAATTTTCCTCATCTAAAATCAACAATGCCATCTATGTGGACTAATAGCTATTTTTGTGCAACTGTAGGTTCTATATCTTTAGAAACAGTAAAAGAATATATAGAAAATCAGCAATTAAGGACTAAAAGGAAATGATAAAAACAAACAGAGTAAAGTTAAAATTAAATAAAGCTCAATTTGATTTAGTGAGAGAAAAACAAATTGAATGTGCAAATTGTTGGAATGATATAGTTGCAATATCAAAAGAATACTATTTAGAAAATAAAAAATGGATAGCTAAATATGATATACAAAAGATAGTTAAAGGAAAATATAACTTGCATAGTCAAACAATACAGGCTATAACTGATAAATTTGATGCTAATAGAAAAACAATATCTGAATTAAGAAAAAATGGCGATAAAAAGGCTAAGTATCCATACAAAACTAAAAAGTTTTATGTTATACCTTTAAAAAATAGTGCAATAAATACAAATTTTAAAGGAAATCTTAAATTAACAATATCTAAAGGCAGATATTTGGAATTAGATTTTAATATACCTAATATAAAAACAGCAGAAATAGTATGGAGAAATGGATATTATCTATACTATACATATGAAACAAAAGTAGATAAAATAGCCAAAGGCTCAAATAAAATAGGTGTTGATTTAGGAGAAATACATTCTATTGCAAGTGTAACGAATAATGGTGATGCCCTAGTATTATCTAATAGAGAAGGAAGAAGTATTAAACAGTTTAGAAATAAGATGTACGCATATATTTCTAAAAGATTAAGTAGATGCAAAAAAGGAAGTAGAAAGTATAAAAAACTTTTAAAATTAAAATCTAAGATAAGAGAAAAATCTGATAATCAATTAAGAAATTTATATCATCAAACAACAAGAAAATTTATAGATTTTTGTGTTGAGAAAGAAGTATGCGAGATAATTTTAGGGGATATTAGAGGGATAGAGAAAAATACTAAAAAGAAAAAGAAATTAAATAAGAAGAATAGACAAAAAATATCTCAAATGGAGTATGGAAGAATAAAAGATTATATAAAGTATAAAGCAGAGGAACAAGGAATAGAAGTTAAATTAGTCAAAGAGAATTATACTTCTCAGACTTGTCCTAAGTGTTCAAAAAAACACAAACCACAAGGAAGAAATTATATATGTTCTTGTGGATATGAAACTCATAGAGATATTGTTGGTGCTTGGAACATATTGAATAAGAAATATAAATTTGAATTAGTTGATTTTAATATTGTTCATAGACAACCAATAAACTTAAAAGTATCTACCAACTAAGGTAGTAGTGGCGAGGACACCGTCCTAAGTAGCTTGGCTTTGTAATTGCCTCTGTTTATATTGTATAAATATAAATAAGTAGTTAGCCACCAAGAATCCCCTAGCTTTAGCTATGGGGAGTGTGTCAAAGAAGAAATTAAAAAAATGCTTTTAGAAAATGCATCTGAAGATTTCAACTGTAGAGATATATCGCCGACAATCTTTGAAGCTGTATTTGAATCGACACTAAATCCAGAAACTAGAAGAACTGGTGGAATGCACTATACTTCAATTAAAAATATACATAAAGTAATAGATCCGTTGTTTTTAGATGATTTAAAATCTGAATTTGAAGAAATAAAAAAAACAAAGGTTCAAAAAACAAAATATAAAAAATTGGATGATTTTCAAGATAAATTGGCTGAATTAACTTTTTTAGATCCAGCATGTGGTTCAGGAAACTTTTTAACAGAAACATATTTATCCCTTAGACATCTAGAAAATGAAGTTATCAAAGAAAAAATTGGTGGTCAGATAACTTTAGGTGATGAAGCGCATAATCCTATAAAAGTATCTATTCAACAATTTTATGGGATTGAAATTAATGACTTTGCAGTTGCAGTAGCAAAAACAGCCTTATGGATTGCAGAATCACAGATGCTTGAAGAAACAAAAAATATAGTCTATGGATTTGATGATGACTTCCTGCCATTAAAAAGCTATGTAAATATAACTGAGGGAAATGCACTTAGAATCGATTGGAAGGATGTAGTACCTCCAGAAAAATTATCGTATATAATGGGAAATCCTCCTTTTATAGGACAGGCTATGAGAAGTAAGGAACAAGCTAATGATATGCAAGATGTATTTTATCCATCTAAAGCAGGAGGAAAGCTAGATTATGTGAGTGCATGGTTTAAAAAAGCAGCAGACTTCATAATAGATACAAAAATTGAGGTAGCATTTGTATCGTCAAATTCAATTTGCCAAGGAGAATCCGTAAATTTACTTTGGGAATTATTATTAAATAGTGGAATAATAATTAATTTTGCACATACTACATTTAAGTGGATAAGTGAAGCTAAGGAACAAGCAGCAGTTATGTGTGTAATAGTTGGTTTTTCTTATATAGAACGTAAAGAAAAATTATTATTTATTGAAGATGAAAAGAAAGTAGTTTCTCATATTAACGGATATTTAAAAGCAGCACCAGATATTTTTATCAAGAATAGAAGTAAGAGTATAAATAAAGGACTAGCAAAAGTTGTTCAAGGAAGTCCTCCAGCAGATGATAAAAAATTACAGCTCAATAAAGAAGAAAGGGAATTTTTTATTAAAAAATATCCTAAGTTAGAAAAGATAATAAAACCATTTTTAGGTAGTAGTGAATTTTTGAATAATGTTGAATGTCCAAGATTTTGTTTTTGGTTTGATAAGGAGAATCCAGCTGACTATACAGATATTCCAGAATTATTGGAAAGATTTAATAGTATAAGAGAGTATAGAAAAAATAATAAAGTTGATAGAATAAGAAAAACAGCAGATACACCATGGCTTTTTACACAAAATCGCCAGCCGTCAACAAATTATATTTTTATACCAAGACATTCATCTGGAGAGAGAAGGTATATTCCTATGGGATATATGTCAGCAGATATTATTTGTAGTGATGCCGTTGTTTTAGTAGATAATGCTACATTGTTTGATTTTGGTATATTGTCATCAAATATACATAATGCTTGGATGAGAACTATATGTGGTAGATTAAAATCAGATTATAGATATTCACCATCTATATATTATAATTTCCCAATGCCAAAGTTAACAGAAGAATCTAAAAAAATGATAGAAAAAACAGCACAAGGAATTTTAGATGCACGAAAACTATATAAAACAAAAACATTAGCAGAAATGTATGGTAGACAAATGTATTTATACCCAGAACTTAAAAAGGCACATAGAGATAATGATAGAGCTGTTATGAAAGCATATGGATTTTCAATTAAGGATATGTCGGAAGAAGAATGCGTATCTGAACTAATGAAAATGTATAAAGAATTATCCGACGAAAAATAAATTAATAGAAAATATATGGACTGTTAGCAAGATTTTGCAAGCAGTCCTTTTATTATTAATCTTTTTGAGATTTTACTAGCTAATAAAGAGTGGAATAAATCAAAATTTATAGGAATAATAACAAACTTGGTAGATTGAAGGTCATAGACAAAACGCACTCGACAATCTGCAGACGTGGGTTTTAATTACAACAAAATGCTTTACCTATACGCACGTCGAAGCCTGGAGAGGAGTTTGTCTATGACTTCAATCCCCGAGAGTTATTAACATACAAATTTTGATTTATCCACTCTTAACAACTAGTAAACTTATAACAGATTATATAAAAAAAGACTGTTGCCAAAATTGCAACAGTCCTATATTTCTATTAATTAAGCTAATATCATTTTAGTTAAGTCCATTGGATCAACTATTTCTCCGTCTTTGTAAACTCTCATGTTTCCTGAAGCTATTTCGTCTATTAATATAACTTCGTCATTGTAGAATCCGAATTCGAATTTTATGTCGTATAATTCTAATCCTTTTTCTTCTAAGTCTTTAGCAACAACTGCAGTTATTTTTCTAGTTCTTTCTTTCATCTGATCGAACTGTTCCTGAGTCATTATTCCTAAAGCTTCTAATCCTTCAGAAGTAACTAATGGGTCACATCTTTCATCGTCTTTTAAAGTAACTTCAACGTAAGCATCTAATTTAGCTCCGTTTTCTATGTATTCTCCATATCTTCTTATGAAGCTTCCTACTGCTCTGTAACGGCATATAACTTCTACACCTTTACCGAAAACTTTAGCTGGTAATACTTCCATAGTTGATTTTTCTATGTCAGCGCTAACGTAGTGAGTTTTTATTCCTGCTTCTTTTAATAATTCAAAGTAGTGAACAGAAGTTTTTAAGTTTTCTCTACCTATACCTTCTATTGTTAAACCTATTGAGTTTTCACCTGGATCGAATACTCCATCTTTACCAGTACAATCATCTTTGAATAATAATTCAAAATTACCGTTGTCTAATTCAAAAACGTCTTTAGTTTTACCTGTGTATACTTTTTTCATGCCTTTTCCTCCAATGAATATATAAAAATTAATTATAGTCTTTTTTATTAAATCCGAAAAGCGTTCGGATTTTGAGGGTGTTTTTCCCTTTTGCAAAATCTATTATAACACAAAATAGTCAAAAAGTTGAACTTTTTTTGAAAAAAATTAAAAAAAGTTCACTGAATATAAATCTGTTCTTCTATGTTTTAATAGTGGAAGTTCACTTCTTACTTTTTTAGTGTACTCTTTATCTATATCCGCATATAATATGCATTCATTTTCATCTGCAGCAGCTATTATATTACCCCAAGGGTCTGAAACCCTAGAGTTTCCAAAAGCTACATAAGATGCAGATTCATCTCTAGCAGGTGCAGCGCCTACAAAATAAACCTGATTATCAAGTGCTCTCATTCTTATAGAAAGTTCCCAATGTGCAGGTCCAGTAGTCATATTAAATGCTGCAGGAAGGATAATAAGTTCGGCACCTTCCAAAGCCATTAAGCGAGAAAGTTCGGGAAATCTTATATCATAGCAAATAGCCACACCTATTTTTCCGAACTCTGTATCGACAATAGTTACTTTATGTCCGGAAGAAAGTGTATCAGATTCTTTAAAAGATACCCCTCCTTCTACATCAATATCAAAAAGATGCATCTTTTGATGTTTTCCAATAAGCTCTCCATTACGATCAAATACGAATGAAGTATTGTAGATATTTCCATCTTCTAGCTCTGGAATACTTCCACCTACTAAATAAACTGAGTTTTTCTTTGCTGCATTGCTTAATGATTCAGTAGTTTTTCCTGGATATTCCTCAGCAAAAATAGGGAAGTAACTATTTTCGTAAGGGCAGTTAAACATCTCTGGTAAGACTATAATTTCAGCACCATTATTAGCGGCTTCATCTATCATTTCTAATGCGTGTGATATGTTTTTATCTTTATCATCACAAACCTTCATTTGACAAACTGCTATTTTCATTTTTACCTCCTTTAAAAGAGTAAAATATTTTTGAATTTTTAAAAATTATATATTATCTGTATTATATCATAGAAAAAGTCTTGTAACTGTTGAATTTACACAAAAATAAAATTTTTGAGTGAATAATTTTCTGAAACTATAATTAAAAACTATAGCTAAATATGTAATCTATAGAAATGTATAATTTATGCCGAATTGAAGCTATAAATGTTGTATAATTGTCTAGAGTTGTTAAAGGAAATTATTCAATAAAGATAAATTTATTGTTTAAAGTTGTGTAAAAAAAGTAAATAAAGGAGGGAAAAAAATGGAGAGAGATTTTGAGGATATAGACAGAATCCTCAACTTTGCTGCTGAGGCTGGGAGAAATATGCTGAAATGTGGCGGTGAAATATATAGAGTAGAGGATACAATACAAAGGCTTTGTATGGCGTTTGGTATAGATAATGCTGAAGTATTTGCAACGCCTACCACATTACTATTATCGGTGTATAAGAATAAAAAAGTGTATTCAGTGGTAAAGAGAATAAATGAGAGATCTACAGACTTGAATATGATGAAAAAAATAAATGCTTTGTCTAGAAATATAGCTTATGAAAAGCTAAGCATAGATGAATGCGAAGAAAGATTAGAAGATATTTGTAAGAAAGAGAGTTACTCATATACCGTTACTATACTTGGAGCAGGACTTGTGACATCTTGTTTCTCTATCTTATTTGGTGGAGGAGAAATAGATTTTATAATGTCTTTTCTTGTTGGAATGGTTACAAAGATGTTACAGGAGTATTTATCTGAAAAGAGCCTTAACGAATTTTTTGTTAATATAATATGTGCTGCATTTATAGCTATGTCATCTGTTGTGTGCGTAGAAGGTGGAGTATTGAAAACTATGGACTACATAATAGCAGGGGTTATAATGCTTCTAGTTCCTGGATTTGCACTAACAAATGCTATAAGGGATATACTAGATGGTCAGCTTGTTGCTGGTACAGCTAAATTATCAGAAGTAATATTTAGTGGAACTGCAACTGCTGTTGGAATGGCATTAGTTTTAAACTGGTACTTGAGAGGAGGATTTTTTTAGATGATAAGAATATTAATTGAAACTGTAGCAGCATATGGTGTAGCTGTAGGGTTTGGAATACTATTCAATATAAAAGGTAAAAGCCTTAGAGTAGCTGGTGTAGGAGGGTCTATTGGTTGGTTTGTATATAAAATAACTTCTATATATATGGGATTTGCACCTGGAGCTGCATTTTTTGCTGCTGGTGTATCATTTAGTGTATATTGTGAAATATGTGCGAGAGTATATATGATTCCAGCTACTATACTTAGTGCATGTGCATTAATCGTACTTGTGCCAGGGTTTGGTGTGTATCGTTCAATATATGAATTTATTCTTGAACACTATGTTACAGCAGGAAATGTTATGACGGAAACACTAGCATCTGCTGGGGCATTAGCACTTTCATTGGTACTTGTAACATCAATATTTAAGAATTTCCACTTGGCAAAATTCTTGAAAAAATTCAATATAACATTAAAGAAGAAAAATATATAACGAAATATAAAATTTATACGTCAAATATACTAAATTAACCTAAAAATAACTAGATTAATGTATGCAGAGGGTATATAATATAATTCTGATATTAGAAAATGAGAAGGGAGGATAAACAGTGATAGAAAGAAATTTTTACAAAGATAGAAAAGCTAAATTATACCATCATAATGAAGAAGAAATACATCTGAAATCATACCTATTTGGCAATGGGATAAGATTAGTATCAGTATTGGCTGGTATAACGTGTCTAGCATTACTCTTTGAAAATAGTAGAATGGACAATACAAGTATAGTTGTACTTTATGTACTTGCTGCTGTATTAACTGCTAGATTTACAGAAGGATATATTTTTGGAACAATAGCTTCGGTATCATCAATGTTTATATATAACTTTTTCTTTATAAACCCTCGTTATACATTTGCTGTAGAACAAAAAATGTATACACTTTCTTTTGCCGTTATGGTTGGAGTTTCTTTGCTAGCTGCAGGTATAACATCTAAGCTTAAAAAGAAGGTCGAGGCTGAAAAAATACAAGCTAAGAAAATGGAGATGCTGTATCGTACAGATGGATCGTTCTTAAAAGCTAGAGATAGAGAACAGGTTGTTGAAAACTGTGGAGAAAACCTTGTAAACATACTTGGAAAGACAATATTAATAACAATAGCAGATGAGAGAAGAAATCTTATGGAGCCTCATGTGTATATATGCAATAATAATGGAAGTGAAAATTTATTCAAATTAGTAAAAGAAAGAGAAATTATAAAAGAATGTTTTAGAACTGGTAAGACTAAAGGAGTAGGTGTAAAGGTAAATCCTTCTACATATCAAAAAACAGGTATAAAGGAAGAAGGAAGCAATGCATATTATGTTCCTATTAAAGGAAACTACTTAACTCTTGGTGTTATCGGTGTTGCATGCTATAAGAGAGAAATTCTTTCTGATGAGGAAAAGAAAATTATTAAGATTGTAGCAGAACAGACTGCAATCGCTCTTGAGAGAGAGAATATTTATGCGAGAAGACATCGTGCTATTATCGAAGGAGAAGGAGAAAAACTTGTTCAGAAGATTAATAGAATTACAGGAAGTGATTATGCTACTCTTGATGATTTCTTGTATGATAATAGTACTGTAAATAAAGTAAATGATGAGAATTAGATATAAAGCAGAGAGAAAATTTTTCTCTCTGTTTTTTTATTCACGAAACAAGTATAATAGACTTAACAAAGAAAATAAAATTTCTAAAATTAAAAGTTGGGGGATATTTAAAATGCTACTACTTAACAAATCAGACATAAAAAAAGTATTTACAATGAAAGATGCAATAGAAGCCGATAAAAAAGCGTATCAGGCATTCAGTGAAAAAGATGCTGTAGTTCCAATAAGAACAAACTTAGGAACAATAAGAGAAGGAGAAAGCATGTTATTCATGCCAGGATATGTAAAATCATTAGATTGTGCAGGGATAAAAATAGTATCAGTATTCCCTGGAAATGCTGAAAAAGGAAAACCAGTTGTTCCAGCGACAGTTATATTAATGGACGCAACTACAGGTGAAGTTATATCTGTGATGGATGGAACATATATAACTCGGGTTAGAACAGGTGCGGCTTCAGGTGCAGCAGTTGATCTTCTTGCTAGAAAAGATGCAAAAGTTGGTGCATTAATAGGTACAGGTGGACAGGCTCCAGCTCAGTTAGAAGCTATGCTTGCAGCTAGAGAACTTGAAGAAGTTAGAGTGTTTAGCAGAAATAAAGAAAAAAGAGAAAAATTTGCTGAAGATATATCAAAAGAATTAGCTTCTTATGGAGCAAAAATAGTTGCTGCAGATTCTTCAGATGATGCGATAAAAGATGCAGATGTTATAGTATTAGCAACTACATCAGAAGTTCCAGTTATAGATGGTAATCTTGTAAAAGAAGGAGCTTTGATAAGTGGTGTTGGTTCATATATGCCTAACATGCACGAAATAGATGAAGTTAGTATAAAAAGAGCTTCTAAAATATTCTGTGATTCAATAGATGCTGTACTAGAAGAAGCAGGATGTATAATAACTCCTCTTAAAAAAGGAATAATATCAAAAGAAAATGACTTAAATAAAGAACTAGGCGATGTTGTAAGTGGAAAAATACCTGGAAGAGAATCAGATGATGAAATAATAATCTTCAAGAGCGTAGGAATCGGAGTACAGGATGTTGTAACAGCTCAGATGATTTACGATAGAGCTATAGAAAAAAATATAGGAACAAACTGGGAATAATACATAATCATTAATGAAGCTCCACATCATCCACTATATTTGAAGAAAACATTAGAATTTGAAGAGTTTGATGTTGAAGGCTACATTAATAAAAAATTAAGAAGATAGACAAAAAAATCCATTTCACATAATGTGAAATGGATTTTTTTTATGTAGAAAAGTATCAGTTTACTGGAGAGTTATTTTTATTTCACAATCTCATTAGCCAATCTAACAAACTTATTAACATCATCAGGAGCATCCTTGCTATACAAAATGCCATAAGGAATACTATAATCCCAATTCACAGGAATAGAAACAAGCCCAGGATGAACATCCTTCCAACACTCAATAGTCAACAACACATTTCCAGAATCTGCACAAGAATTAAAAACAGACCAATCATAGAACTGTGGAGTATCTACAATATTAATCTTAGGATGATTCTTTTCTAAATCATTTCTGATAAAATCATTTATTCCAGAATCTCCACGAGCGACCATCATCAAATTCTCTCCGTACAAATCTTCAAGTTCAACACAATCCTTAGAAGCTAATTTGTGATCTCTAGAAACTGCTATCATCTTTTTATACCTACCAAGAGGAAGAAAATTACAAATTGAGAGCCATATTTTTGAATCACAAACACCAACCAAGAAATCAAACTTTTCACCAAGATTCTTAATCTCAGAAACAATTCCCTCGTGATTATCCTCAAAAGGAACTAAATGCAACCTATAATCTGGAAAATATTGGTTTAAACGATACCACAAATCCATAAATGGTTTTGCAGGATTTAACATAGAAGTACCTACACAGAATGTAGTGTCATAGGAAAGAGTCTTAGCCTTTGCACTAGAGATTGATTTTTTTGAGTAGTCAATCATAAACTTTGCATCTTTATATATTACCTCTCCAGCAGGTGTTAACTTTACGCCATTGGGATTTCTATCTATTAACTTCAAATCTAAATTCTTTTCTAACGTATTCATCTGTTTCATAACTGCTGTTGGAGATATATACAAACTTTCTGCAGCCTTTGTAAAACTACCACAATCAACAACAGCAATAAATGTATCTAATAAATGGTTATACATAACATCAACTCCTCAATAGTATTAACTTTAAGTTTATACAATAGTAACATATCAGAGATTCTATGTCAAAATACAGAAGATTATAATAAAGATATAAATAAAAAATAATACAAATTAAACGTTTGGAGTGATTGAAATGTCAAAGAAACTAGTAGCATTTTATTCTAGAGCAGATGAGAACTATGTAAATGGAATGTTAAAAAAATTAGATATAGGAAACACAGAAATAGTAGCAACTATGATAAAAGAGTTGACAGATGCAGATATATTCAAAATTGAACAAGAAGTTCCGTATTCTGAAGAATATAACTATTGTATTGAGGAAGCTAGAGAAGATCAAAGAAAAGATGCAAGACCTAAGTTAAAGAAGAATCTTGAAAGCATAGACGAATATGATGTTATATATGTTGGATATCCAAATTACTGGAACACAATGCCGATGGCAGTATTTACTTTTCTAGAATCATTTGATTTTAGTGGAAAGATAATAAAACCATTCTGCACGCATGAAGGAAGTGGAATGGGAAGTAGTGCAAAAGACATCAAAAAATTATGCCCTAATGCAAAAGTTGAAAGTGGATTTAATGTATATGGAAGTAGAGTTAATAGTGCCAAAAAAGACCTAGAAAAATGGGTTTAATATAATACAAAAAATAGAATTTATGGGAGTGATATAGATGAAAGTAAAAGAAATGAGCGTATTTCCTGTAGGAGAAAAAATGATGCATTTGCACAGTATTTTGTAGGACAGAGCTATTTAAATATGCTATCAACAGAGCAAGTTAGTGTGGGGAATGTTACATTTGAACCAGGTTGCAGAAATAATTGGCATATACACCACGCAGAAAAAGATGGCGGACAGATGTTACTAGTTACAGCTGGAGAAGGATGGTATCAAGAATTTGGAAAAGAAGCTAAAAAACTAGAGCCTGGCGATGTTGTTCATATACCAGCAGGTGTAAAACATTGGCATGGTGCTACTAAAGATTCTTGGTTCCAACATTTAGCAATAGAAGTTCTAGGAGAAAATTGTAAAACAGAATGGTGTGAACCAGTAGATAATGAAGAATACGAAAATTTATAGAAAAAAGATTTTATAAAAGGATAAAATTAAAGTTATTAAAATAAAAATGGGAGTGATTAAAATGGCAAAAGTTACAGCAGGAAGAGATAAATTAGGAGAATTTGCTCCAAAATTTGCAGAATTAAATGATGATGTTTTATTTGGTCAGGTTTGGTCAAGAGAGGGTAAATTATCTACAAGAGATAGATGTATAGTAACTGTTACAGCTCTTATGTCTAGTGGAATACTAGATGATTCTTTAAAATTCCATTTAGAAAATGCTAAAAATAATGGTGTTACTAAAGAAGAAATAGCAGAAATAGTAACACATGTAGCTTTTTATGTTGGTTGGCCAAAAGCGTGGGCAGTGTTTAATATGGCGAAAGAAATATGGCAATAAATTAAAAATACGATAATAGATGTATATTAAATTATAAAATCAAAGGAGAGATAATATGAAAAATGTATTAATAATATCAGCAAGTCCAAGAAAATGTGGAAATTCAGATGTATTATGTGATAGATTTGCTGAAGGAGCTAAAGAAAGTGGAAATAACGTAGAAAAAATATTCTTAGCAAATAAAAATATAGGCTTCTGTAGAGGGTGTGGTGTATGTAATGATACTCACAAATGTGTTCAGAAAGACGATATGAAAGAAATATTAGACAAAATGGTAGAAGCAGATGTAATAGTTTTAGCGACTCCAGTGTATTTCTACAGTATGGATGGGCAGATGAAAACATTTATAGACCGTACAGTTCCTAGATATACAGAAATAACTAACAAAGAATTTCATTTCATAATGACAGCTGCTGACACAGACGAAAAAATGCTTCATAGAACAATAGAAACATTTAGAGGATTTACTGAAGATTGCCTAGATGGAGCTAAAGAAGCAGGAATTATATATGGTGTAGGAGCTTGGAAAGTAGGAGAAATCCAGTCAACACCTTCATATAATGAAGCTTATGAAATGGGAAAAAATGTATAAAATAAAATAAAGTACAAATAAAAAATAGGAGGACTTAAAATGTCAGAATTAAAATTGACAAATGAATGGGATAAAACTTTTGAAAAAAGCGAAAAAATAAATCATAGAAAAATAACTTTCCACAATAGATATGGAATAACTTTGGCAGCAGATTTGTATGAACCAAAAGAATACGAAGGAAAACTTCCTGCAATATCTGTAAGTGGACCATTTGGTGCAGTTAAAGAACAATCATCAGGATTATATGCACAGACTATGGCAGAAAGAGGATTCCTTACAATAGCATTTGATCCATCATTTACAGGAGAAAGCGGCGGAGAACCTAGATATATGGCATCTCCAGATATAAATACAGAAGATTTTCAGGCTGCTGTAGACTTTTTATCAGTTCAGGAAAATGTCGACTCAGAAAAAATAGGTATAATAGGAATATGTGGATGGGGAGGAATGGCTTTAAATGCAGCTGCTTTAGACACTAGAATAAAGGCTACTTTAGCATCTACTATGTACGATATGACTAGAGTAAATGCCAATGGATATTTTGATGAGGAAGATAGCGAAGAGCAGAGATATGAAAAGAAAAAAGCTTTAAATGAACAGAGAACAAAAGAATACCTTGCAGGAAAATATGAAAGAGGTGGTGGTGTAGTTGATCCACTACCAGATGATGCGCCATTCTTTGTAAAAGACTACTATGACTACTACAAAACTGATAGAGGATACCATAAACGCTCTCTAAACTCAAATGATGGTTGGAATGTGACAGGATGTATGTCATTTATTAATATGCCTATCTTAAAATACAGCAATGAAATAAGAAGTGCAGTTATGATAATGCATGGAGAAAATGCTCATTCTTGCTACTTTGGTAAAGACGCATTTGCCAATATGATAGAAAATAACAAATACACAGAGAACAAAGAATTACTAATAATTCCAAATACTGTTCATACTGATTTATACGATGGTGGAGGAAAAGATGCTATACCATTTGACAAAATGGTGGAATTTTTCAATAAAAATCTAAAATAAATAAAAAATCAAAATAAAATAATAAAGTATAACAAACAAAAGGAGGATATTACAAAAAAATTGTAATATCCCCTTTTTGTTTTTAAAATCCTATCTATCTTATAAATCGAAGTCATATATAAAGAACTTCATATCTGCCTTCTGTCCATCAACTTCTACTTTTTCTCTTTTTTCTCCTCTTCTAGTCATACCATTGTGCTCATAGAATCCAAAGTTACAAGTTGTATCAGTAAATAAATAGAAATCATTCATACCATCAGATTTCATATATTCTTTAGCTTTAGAGAATAGTTTCTGTCCAAGTCCCATACCTCTACAATCAGAATCTACGGCGAAGAATACTAATTCACCTGAATAATCTCTATTAGCTTCATTTAAAAGAACCGCGTCTGTATCGCTTACACCTTTAAATATTTTTGATGTCTGTCTACCTTCTTTATGTATAAGAAGAGAAAGTATAGCCATAAACTGTTTTAATTTGTATTTTATATTAGATTTTTCCTTACTTTTATTTCTAGCCATTATTACGCCAACTGGAACGTTGTCAATAAGTGCAACTTTAGTGAAAGTCTGCTGGGCCAAACAGCTATAAAGGAATATAATAGATAATTTTCTAGCTATCTTTGGTGATGCAAACTGATCGTAGTTCCAAGTTTTTCTTATTATGTCGAATAATTTTTCGCTGTGACTTTTATTGTAGTCTTCAAATACTATTTCTTTTTCTAATTTTTTTTCATTTCCCATATTTTGTACCTCTTTTCTTAAATTTATTTATATTTTTCATTTCAATTCCGCCTGATTACGATATAATTAATATAAAGTATACAGTAACTGTAAAGTCAAGGAGGGAATATGAAAAATTTTAGAGAAAATGAAATAATAAAATTAACGGTATCTCAATTCGCAAAATTACATAATGTAAATAAGAGAACTCTGCACTATTATGACGAGATAGGAATTTTTTCTCCCGACTATAAAGGAGAGAACGGTTATAGATATTACGATTATATGCAAGGTGTTGATTTTGAGTATATAAAGATGTTAAAAGAGCTAAATATGGGACTTGATGAGATAAAAAGATATATAGATAATCCAAATGAGGAAGATTTCAAAGAAATAGCCGAGGTAAAGATAAAAGAGATAAATCAAGAAATAAAGTTATTGAATAGAAGAAAAGAAGTACTTGAGGATAAATTACAGAAATTGAGTAAGTGTGATGAGGTAAGAAATAAAAACTATATAAAAGTTGTTGAGTGTGAGGAAGAAAAATTTTTCTACACACCATTTAAGTTTGAGGACGACGATTTAAAGCAGCTTATATCACATATAAAAGATGTTTGGACTGTTGACGAATACTGCAAAGGAATAGGAAGTTTTGTTTCGGTTGAAAAGATACAAAGAGGAGAATTTGAGGAATATGATGGTTTATTTATAGAGATGTTAGATGATATAGATTCTGATAATATGATAATAAAGCCAAAAGGAAAGTATATTTGCGCATATCATATGGGAGATTGGGATACATTGCCCGATTTTTACAGTGAAATTGTAAAATACGCAGAAGAAAATAATCTAACACTTGTCGGATATTCTTTTGAGATAGGCATGAACGACTTTGCTATTTCGGATATGAAGGATTATATTACTCAAATTATGATAAGAGTTGAAGAAAATAACATCAATAGTGTAAAATAAAGTGTTAGAAAAAGAGATAATAACAAATTTTAAATATAAATTATAGGAAAGGAAACGAGATGAATTTACCAGAAAGATTTTTGAATGATGTTAAGGAGCTTTTAGGAGATGAGTTTGACGATTTTATAAAAAGCTACGAGCAGAAAAAAACTACTGCAATAAGAGTAAATACAATGAAAATGGAAAAGGATAGATTAAAAGGTCTTTTAGATTGTAATACAGAGGATATTCCTTGGGCAGAGGAAGGTCTTTATTACGATGAAGATGAATACAAACCAGGGAGAAATCCACTTCACGATGCAGGAGCGTACTACTTACAGGAACCTTCTGCAATGAGTGTTGTACCAAAGGCTGATATACAAGAAGGAGATAGAGTTCTTGATATGTGTGCAGCACCTGGAGGAAAATCTACATATATATTATCAAAGTTAAATAATACAGGGCTTTTAGTATCTAATGAGATAAATGCGACTAGAATAAAGGCACTTGGAGAAAATCTTGAAAGATTTGGAGCAGCCAATGCGATAATAACTAATACAGATTCTAAGGGATTGTTAAAAGTATTTGAAGGTTATTTTGATAAGGTTATAATAGATGCGCCTTGTTCTGGAGAGGGTATGTTTAGAAAAGATCAGGTTGCAATTGACGATTGGAGCTATGCAAAGGTAATAGAATGTAGAGATATTCAGCATGAAATAATTAGAGACGGATATAAAATGCTTAAAAATGGAGGAACTTTAGTCTATTCAACTTGTACTTTTGCAAAGGAAGAGGACGAAGATATAATCGACGGATTTGCAGAAGAATTTGAAAATGCAGAGGTTGTATTAAAGGAAAGATTATGGCCACACAAGGTAAAAGGAGAAGGTCACTTTGTAGCTAAGATAATAAAACATGATGAAGAGGATTGTAGTGTAAAGCCAGCTAAATTCAAAAAATTAGACAAAGAGCTAAAAGACTTTAGAGATTTTGAAAAAAAATTCTTAAATATAAAACTGGATGGAGACTTCTTTATAAGAGGAGAAAATTTATATCTAATGCCTAAAGATTCTCCAGATACTAAGAAGATAAAATTATTAAGACAGGGATTACATCTTGGTGAGTTAAAGAAAAATAGATTTGAGCCTTCTCACGCATTAGCTCACTATCTTAAAAAAGAAGATGTTAAAAACTTTGCCGATTTTAAATTCGACTCAGATGAGATAAAAGCTTATATGAGTGGAGATGTAATCAATACAGGAGAGAGCAGAGGATGGATAATTGTAGGTGTTGAAGGTGTTTCTCTAGGTTGGGGAAAAGAGTCTGGAGGAGTTATAAAGAACAGATATCCTAAGGGACTTAGAAGAAAAATTCAACTTTAGAAAAATAAAAGACGAAATTATAAAAAAGTGATATAGTATAAGTATGTTTTGAAGACAACTGATTATTTCAAGATGTGTTTATATTTATTTATGATTGGAGATGAAGCTTTTGAGTAAAAAAGATAAAAACGAAAATAAAAATGCAGAAAAAGAAAATAAAGGTGCTTTTTCTTTTGTAAAAGAATGGGTAGGAATTTTGGTAACAGCATTAATAATAGCAGGAGTAGTTGTTCAGTTTGTTAGACCTACAAGAGTTGATGGAGAGTCAATGCTTTCTACACTTCAGGACAGAGATTATCTAATAGTTAATACTATAAAATATAAAATAGGAGATCCAAAGAGAGGGGATATTATAATATTTGATACAGATATGCCACTTGATGGATATTCAGATTTATCAGTTGAAACAAGAAATCCTCTTAGAAGAGCTATGGACTTTATTCTTCACGATGACAGTAGAGGTAAGGACCTTGTTAAAAGGGTAATAGGTGTTGGTGGAGACCATATACAGATATCTAATGGTGAGGTAAGAGTAAATGGTGAAGTAATAGATGAGCCTTATTTAGATGAAGGAATGTACACAGAAGGAGATGTTGATGTTGTAGTTCCTGAGGGTAAGGTATTTGCAATGGGAGATAATAGAGTAAATAGTTTAGACAGTAGATTCCCAGAAGTTGGTTTAATAGATGAAAAAGATATAATGGGCCATGTTATGCTTAGACTATTCCCAATGTCTAGCTTTGGCTTTGTAGATTAATATTAAGGAATTAGAAAAATGAGAATAGGTGTAGCTTGTTTATACTACGAGATTGAAAAAACTCTAGAGATTATAGATCGAAATAGAGATTTTATCAATCATTTAGAAATAGGAATAGACACAGTTGCTCAAATTGACAAGATAGCTCCTTTTATCGACAAGATAGAGGAGCTTGGCTTGTCTATTGGAGTACATTTGGCTATGGAGATAAATACATGCGAGGAAATAGAATGTATTAGAAGCTCTTGGGCAAAGTTCTGTTCTGATATGTGTAGAGGTGTTGAATTTTTAAAACCAGAGTATTTAAATTTACATATGGGATATGCTATGAAGAATAGATTTTTAAAGGATAAGAAAAGATATTTAAATAATTCTGTGGATTTCTTTTTTAAATTGCAGGAAAATTTAGAACAGTTATCAAGAGTTCCTGTGATAACTGTGGAAAACTCATACAGTTTAAAAGGTGGAGATTTGATGAATACGGGGATATCCACAGGAGAATTTGAGTATATTTTTGAAAATACAAGAAAAATAAGAGAAAAATTTGATATGCCTTATTTTTGCTTTGATACAGGTCACTGTATTTTAAGTGAAGATGACTATTCTACTCTTAAAGAATATACAAAGGTTGTTCATATCAGTGATTGCAGCGGTGAAGTAGACGATCATGTTGAAATTTTCTCTGGTAGACTTACAGGGGAAGAGCTACAAGCAGCAATAGATATGAGTCCAGATTACGCAGTAATAGAGGTTAAGTCAGAGTATTTGGAGAATAGTATAACTAGGGTTAAAGAATTTTTAAAAATAATATAACAATAAGTAAGTGTTAAATAAACAATTTGGGAGGTTTGAGATGGGAGTAATAGAAGTTAAAGTTGATGGAAAAATTGAAAAATTTGAAAGAAAAAATAGAGATTATTTACTTCTTTCTGAAATAGCAGATGAGTTTAATGAAGCACATGATGGAGTTGTAACTGCAGCAATAAAAGGGAAATCTATTTGTGATTTATACGAAAAGGTATATAACGGTGAAGAGGTAGAGCTTTTAGATTTTTATAATGAAGATGGCGCTAGAGTGTACTTTAGAGGTCTTTCTTTTGTATTTATAACAGCTTGCAGAAAACTTTATGAAAAAGTTGAAGTTACAGTAGAACATTCTTTATCAAATGGTGTCTACTATAGTATGGATATAGGTAGAGAACTGACAGATAAAGATATAGAAGATATAAAAAATAAAATGAGAAATATAGTAGCTGAAGATTGTCCAATTAAAAAGGTTGTAATGGATAAATTGGATGCTGGACAGATTTTTAGAATACTTAGCAGAGAAGATAAAGCAGAACTTATAGAAAATAAGGATGAAGAGAATGCAAAAATATATGTGTGTGAGGGCTATATAGATCATTTTTATGGAATGATGCCACCGTCTACAAAATATATGGATGTATTTGATGTAGTTAAATACAAAAAAGGTGTTGTTCTTATGGGGCCATCAGAAGATGATGCACTAGTACCAGAGAAGTTTATAGATCAGCCTAAGCTATCAAATATTTACGATGAGTCTGAAGATTGGGCGGCAAAATTAGGTGTAATGAATGTAATAGATTTAAATAGAATAATTGAATCTGGAGAGTCAGGAGATGTTATAAGAACTGTTGAAGCACTTCATGAGAAGAAGATTTCTCAGATCGCCGATATGATAAAGGAAAGAAATAGTAGAGTTATTTTAATAGCAGCTCCTTCATCATCAGGAAAGACAAGCTTTGCACATAGACTTTCTATTCAGATGAGAGTTAGTGGTGTAAAATCTAGAGCAATTTCATTAGATGACTACTTTATAGAAAGAGAGCATACTCCTCGTAAGGCAGATGGTTCTTATGATTATGAATCTATAAATGCTATAGATGTTGAAAAATTCAATGAAGATATGAATACACTTCTAAGTGGTGGAGAAATTGAGATAATCAGATATGACTTTAAAACTGGTAAAAGAGTGTTTACTGGAGATATGATGTCTATTGGAGAAAATGAATCTATAATAATCGAGGGAATACATGGACTAAATCCTAAATTAACTGCTCATATAGATGATAGTAAAAAGTTTAGAATATATATAAGTGCATTAACTCAGATAAATCTTGATTCTCACAACAGAATACCTACAACAGATTTAAGGCTTATAAGAAGAATTGTAAGGGATTCTAATTTTAGAGGATATAGTGCAGAAGATACTATAAAGAGTTGGAAGAATGTAAGAGAAGGTGAAAAAGAAAATATATTCCCTTATCAGGAGGAAGCTGATGCTATGTTTAACTCAGCATGTGTATACGAAATCTCAGTATTGAAGAAATATGTTGAGCCACTTTTAAAGGAAGTAGATCCAGAAAGTGTTGAATATATAGAAGCAGCTAGAATTTTAAGCTTTATACAATACTTTGCTACAATAGAGGATGTTTCTGATATACCATCAACATCTATTGTTAGAGAATTTATTGGAGGAAGCAAAATAGTTTAATGACATAAAAATTTTTTTTGACAATATAAGGATTGGTAATATATAATTGAGAGTAGTATGATTTATATTAAAAAATTTTTTTAGGAGAGAGAATTATGAAAGAGGTAATGGTTTTAAGAGATTTAGAATGCATAAAAGCTGTAGCGCATCCAAAAAGAATAGAAATATTAAACCAGTTCGAAAATTCTCCACTATCTGCTAAACAATTGTCAGAAATTTTAGAAGAACCTCATGCAAAAATAAACTACCATATAAAGATGCTTTATAAGGTGGGGATATTAGATTTAGTAGAGGAAAAAATAAAATCAGGAATAGTTGAAAAATACTATTATCCAACAGCTAAAAGTATAGAGATAGGGAAGAATGTTTTTAATTTTTCATTAGCAGGAAAAATTGAAGGGGAAACTGATGAGTTCTATGTAAATAAGTTTGAAGATGTTAGCGAAGCGTTTTTCAATGCTGCTGAAGCTGGAAAATTAAGTGGATCTAATATAGAAGATTTCCACAATGTAGAATTATCAAAAGAGGAAGCTGAAGAAATAAAAGAAACTCTTCGTGCCAAACTAGAGGAAATATCAGCTAGAGCAAATAGAGATGCTGATAGAGAACGTTATGAAGTGGCTTTTGTTTCTATACCAGAGAAATAAATATTATAATATGAGATATAACAAGGGATATCTAGTTAATTAGGAGTTAATTAGAATCCCTTATTTTTTTGTTTTGGTTATTATATAATTTTTAGGGTATAAGAATGTATATGAAATTACGAAATTTATAATTTATTAGGAGGATTATTTATGTTTACTATAGGTGCACATGTTTCAATAGCAAAAGGATTTAAAAAGGCAGCTCAGATTTCAGTAGATATCGGAGCAAATACATTCCAGTTTTTCAGTAGAAATCCAAGAGGTGGTAATGCAAAGGAATTTAATGAAAAGGATATGGCGGCATTTCAGAAGATTAGAGAAGAAAATAACTTTGGAAAATTATTAGCACATGCTCCATATACTATGAATTTAGCTGCTGCAAATGAAGATACATATGAATTTGCAAAAATGGTTATTAGAGAAGATGTTAAGCGAATGGATTCAATAGGTGTTGAGTACATTTGTTTCCATCCAGGAAGTCATGTAGGTGGTGGAGTTGAAGAAGGTACTAGAAAGATAATAGAAGGTCTTAATCAGGCTATAACTGGAGATGAGAATATAACTGTACTTCTTGAAACTATGTCTGGAAAAGGTACTGAGATAGGAAGAAGTTTTGAAGAAATAAGAGCTATAATCGATGGTGTTGAGCATAATGAGAGAATGGGAGTATGTATGGATACTTGTCATATATTCTCTGCAGGATACGATATAGTTAATGATTTAGATGGAGTTTTAGACGAGTTTGATAGAGTGATTGGTATTGATAGATTAAAGACTATACATTTGAATGATAGTATGATGCCTTTTGGAAAGAATAAGGATAGACATGCTGGTATAGGTGAAGGAGAGATTGGGATGAAGGCTCTTTTAGAAGTTGTTAATCATCCTAAATTAAGAGATATTCCGTTCTTCTTAGAAACACCTTATGATGATGAGGGACATGGAAGAGAAATTACAATGCTAAAAGAAAATAGATAATATAAATAAAGATGTCACATAATTTTTAGTGACATCTTTTTTATTGAAAATTTTATACTTAAGATGTCTTTCGGTATTATATTTCATTCCAGGCTTCGGCGATTTCTATATCTTGTTCTCACTCCGTTCGAAACAAGGTTGAAATCGCCTGTAGATTGTCATTTCAATATAATACTCTCAATCCATCTATATAAAATTTTAATAAAAAAGATTAAAACACTAAAAAATTATGTGACATCTTATTGAATTATCTATTTTCTTAGATTGTAATTTCTACATAAAGAAACGTATTATAGAGTAAAATAATTACAATTTAATTATCAAAAGTATATAATCTATTTTTCGTTATCTTTTTTTACTATGTTGTATTCTATAGCGTATTCTGATGCTGGGTATAGTTCTATTTCAACTCTAGGGTTTTCTTTGTCTATGAAGTCAAATAGCATGACAGGTTTTAGTTGTTTGTCATTTTTTATTATTCCGCTTTTTTCTAGTCCGTCACATATGCTTTTTGGATAGTTGTGAAGGTCTCCCATTTTTTTATTTGGGAAGTATAGTTTCATGACTGTTATTAGGTTTTCTTCTATTTGTTCCCCTTGATATTGTTGGTTTACATATCCTGCAATCATGTTTTCATAAGCTAGATATTTTGAATATTTACCTTTTGTTGGCATCCAAGCTTGTCCGTTTACGTTGTGTAGTTTGAAGTTGGATTTACTTATTGGTCTACCAGGTATTACCAGTTTTATCATAATTTACCACCTTTTTTTAAATTGTGTTATCATATTAATAATAACATTATACTTTTTTAGTGATGTTAAATCAAATTGAATGTTTCTGAAGTAAAAAGGAGGAGGCATTTTTGTTAATTAAAGATGATTTTGAAGATAGAGAGTTAAAATCGAGAAACGAGATTGTAAAGTCAATTTTTTTAGAGTATGGAGTTGAGTGTTGTGGAATTGCTCCAGTAAAATTTGGAAATGAGATTAGAGAGATTTTGCAAAAGAGAGCAGAAGAGGATCATCTTAGCGGTATGGAAGAGAGTGATATAGATAAAAGACTTGATGCTACTTTGATAATGGAGGATGCCAAGTCTATAATAGTTGCGGCTTTTCCATATTATTGTGGAGAGAATAATGACTCTAATATTTCCTGTTATTGTAGAGGATACGATTATCATTTAGTAATTAGGGGTATAATGAACGATATCTGTGAAAAAATACAGGAAAAATTTTCGAATGGAGAAAATTGTACAAAGGAAAATTCTATAAAAACGGAGATATTTGTAGATAATGGCCCGTTAGTTGACAGGTATTTGGCTTATATTTCAGGGATAGGATTTTGGGGGATGAATGGCAGCATAATAACTGATAAATATGGATCATATGTTTTTATTGGTTATATTGTTACTAATCTAGACATAGAAAAAGATGTTCCTTTGGAAAAGACCTGTTTAAAATGTGGAAAATGTATAAAAAGCTGTCCAGGAAATGCACTTCTTGAAGGATATGATATGAATGCTAAGAAATGTCTTTCTTATATAACCCAAAAGAAAGGCGAGCTTAGCGATGATGAAAAGAATATAATCAAGGAAAATAAAATTATTTTTGGATGTGATATGTGTCAAAAGGTATGCCCTCATAATAAAAATATTGAAATGACAAATATTGAAGAATTTAAAAATGATTTAATTGAAAAGCTTGATTTTGAAGATATAAATCGGATATCAAATAAAGAGTTTAAAAGAAGGTATTATAATAGAGCTTTTTCTTGGAGAGGAAAGGGAATTATAAAGAGAAATCTTGAGATATTGGAGGAAGATTAATGGGAAAAACTAGTGAAGAAATAAAAGAAATTTTAGATTTATTAGAAATTCAGTATCCTGATGCTGAGTGCGAGTTACATTATACGACACCTTTTGAATTGTTAGTTGCGACAATTCTCTCTGCTCAGTGTACAGATGTTAGGGTAAATAAGGTGACAGATGAAATGTTTAAGGTTTGCAATACACCAAAACAGTTTGCAGATCTTTCTGAGGAAGAAATAGGAGAAATGATAAAAACTTGTGGCCTTTATAAGAGTAAGGCTAAAAAGATAAAGATGACATCAGAAATTTTATACAATGATTATAATTCAGAGGTTCCAGACTCTTTAGAAGAGCTTATAAAACTTCCAGGAGTTGGAAGAAAAACTGCAGGAGTTGTTTTAAGTAATGCATTTGGACATCCTGCAATTCCAGTAGATACTCATGTTTTTAGAATAGTAAATAGAATAGGAATTGTTGAAACATCTACTCCAGAAAAGACAGAATTTGAGCTTATGAAAGTTCTTCCTAAGGAAAGATGGTCAAAAGCACATCATTTATTTATATTTTTAGGAAGAAGAATGTGTAAAGCTAGAAAGCCAGAATGTACCGACTGCCCGATAAAAAAGCATTGTAATTATTTTTTAGAGATAGTAAAATAAAAGACTGAGAATACTTTAAAATGAGGAATACTATTGAATAAAATAAATGATTTATAGAAATAGTATATTTAGGAGGCAAATAGATGGCGGTTAATATAGTTTTGGTTGAGCCTGAAATACCACATAATACAGGCAATATAATAAGAACATGTGCAGTTACAGGGGCAAAATTACATCTTGTAAAACCTTTAGGATTTGAATTAACAGATAAACATCTTAAAAGATGTGGTCTTGATTATTGGGATATAGCAGATGTTAAGATATATGAAAACTTTGAAGAATTAGAGGCTCAGTATCCAGATGCACAGTATGTTTTAGGGACAAGTAAGGTCAAAAGAACTCATACTGATGTAGAGTATAAAGATGGATGTTTTCTTGTTTTTGGAAGCGAAACAAAAGGTTTATCTAAAGAAATAATAGAAAGACATATAGAGGATTGTGCAAGAATCCCTATGCTTGATTTAGAAAGAGCTAGATGTTTAAATCTTTCTAATGCTGTTGCGGTTATGACATACGAAGCGCTTAGACAGCTAGATTACCCAGGAATGAGATAAACAGGAGGAGAATAGATATGAGCAAAATAAAAATAATATGCGATAGTCTTTGTGATTTAGACAAAAGCATAGTAGAGCAGAATGATATAGAAATGATACCACTAACTGTAATAATCGGGGAAAAAGAATATAGAGATGGTATAGATATTTCAAAAGATGATTTTTATAAAATGTTAAGAAATGAAAATGTATATCCAAAAACATCTCAGGTAACTTATGGACAGTTTAAAGAAGTGTTTGGTAAATACAATTCAGAAGATACCAGCATATTATATATAGCTGCATCTTCTTCAGCAACTGGAACTTGCCAGAGTGCAATAATGGCAAAAAATGATATGTCAGGAGATATAAGAGTTTTCGATTCTCAGCAAGTTTGCTACGGTATAGCTAGATATGTTATAGAGGCAATAAAATTAAGAGATGAAGGAAAAACTATAGATGAGATATTAGAAGCTCTTGAAGCTATGAAAGAAAAAGTATTTGTAATGTTCTGTACAGATACACTTGAATACCTTCAGAAAGGTGGAAGAATTTCTTCTACTAAGGCTGCTATAGGAAATATATTAAATATTAAACCTATATTATATGTTAAAGATGGTTTAGTATCACAGTTATCTCAGGTGAGAGGTAAAAGAAATTTAGTATCTAAAATGGTAGAATTAACAAAGGACGAATGTGGAGATCTTTCAGGACAGACTGCATATGTGGGATATACTGATAACGATGAAGATGAAATAAAGAAATTTATGGATTGTGTAAAAGAAGAACTTCATCCGGATAATATAGAGTTATTCCAGATAGGAACAGGAATAGGAACTCATTCAGGTCCTGGAGCAATGGGAATTATTTGTTTAAAGAAATAGAATAATTATTTTTTATGGAGGGCAAGATGAGGTTAAAAAAATTTATAATTTCATCTCTTTCGGCTATTATGATTGCTACTAGTCTTAGCGGATGCGGCATGATTAGCAAGGAAAAAGAAAAAGAAGAGCCAGTATCAGATTTAGTGAATGTAACTCTTTTGACTGATGCAGAAGGTGGCGCAGGGGAAGCACTTATTTCATCAGCAAGAGCAGGACTTGAAGAGGCTGAATCTGGTCTTGGTATAGATGGAAGATTTATAAAATGTTCAAGCAAAGATGATATAAAGAGTAATATAGAGGTTCTTGTAAAGGGAGGAAAAACTTCTCTAATAATAGGTGCAGGACCTAGATTTGAAAATATAATAAGTGTATGTGCTAAAAAATATCCTAACCAAGATTTTGCATTAATAGATGCTACAGTAGATGGAGATATGCCTAAAAATTTAACTACTATAACATTTGATGATGAAAGATCTGGATTTATAGCTGGATTTATAGCTGGAAAAATGACAGCTAAGAATAAAGTTGGATATATAAGTGGAACGAGTGGAAGTAGTGAAAATGCGTATAGACAGGGATTTGAAAAAGGTCTAAAAAAAGCAAATGATAAAAATCCAGAAATAATATCAAGAAATGTAAATATTTATGAATCATATGAGGATGCAAAAAATGCATTTGTAGATGTAGAATATTATGGAGCTGATATATTATTTGCTCCTACAGAAGACGATTCAAAGGCAGCTATAGATTCTATTAATAATAATTATTCAAAAATTATAGCAGTAAACAAGGATCAGTATCATTATTCTAAAGATAAGGTAGTTGCATCAATAACAAAAAGTTACTCAAAAGCTGTTTATGATTTATGTGCAATGGTATATGATGGAGGAGATTCTTTTAAAGGTGGAAAAAATACTCAGTATGGTATAGCTGAAAAGGCAATAGCATTGGCGCCATCTACAGAAAATACAGTTCCTCCAGATGTTCTTAGCTCTTTGAGCAAGGCATTAAAAGAAGAATACTCTGGATCTAATTAGAAATTTTGAGAAAAGAGAAAGATTTTTTGAAAAAACTTCAAAAAATGATAAAAAATTAACTTTAGAAAATAATATATAAAAACTTTTATATGTAAAAAAGGCAAGGTATTTAAAAAATATCTTGCCTTTTTTGATTGAATATCTTGTTGTACTTTAAAAAGAAAGAATTAATGAAAGATTCTGAAAAATAATTGACAGCTTGCAAAATAGAGAGTATAATCTAATTAAAGAAAAAGATAAAAATACTTTTTCAAAACTAAATCTAATAAAAAGATTAAGTTAATTGGAAGATTTGGATAGAATCCAAAAATAAGAAAAAAGAAAGTGGTGGGTCCAATGAAAATATAAGGAATAAATAAAAATCTATTCTCTAAACATTAAAGCAATTAAACTTCATCCAGCAAAGTAGTAAGTAACAGAAAAAACCTCCGAGAAAAGTAGTTCAAAGTTACATTAATCGCATTATAATCTAATATGATAAAAAATATAAACTAAAATAATTTGCAAAAGGATAATTAAAGCTAAATATTAATTAAAATTCTAAAAAGGACAGGTAAAAAAATGGTAAAGAAAAACGGTGATACATTATAGACACCATCTCTAGAAGGTCAAAGAAAATTGGCAAAGATGGTGTCTATAATTTTTTTTGATTTTTTTGTAGTTGATGTATGTAATAATCAAGGTTGGATCTTGTTTAATCAAATATTAAAATCTGAGCAGGAAGAATATTTAAGGATAAATTCAAAAAATATTCTGAAAAATAATTGACATCTTGCAAAAGTGGGGGTATAATCTAATTAAAGAAGAAGATAAAAAAGCTTTTAAAATAAATCTAAATTTAGAAATCTTCGAATACAGCTAAAGTAGCTAATATAAAAAGGAAGTGGTGAGTCCAATGAAAAGTTAAAGATTAAACAAAACATCCAGCATAGAGTTTACATTAGCCATTACAAATTAAAATCTCCAAGATTAAAGAAGTAAAATCAGTACAAAGAAGTTAAAACTAAAGGATAAAGCAAGTGGATCTTAAAAAGATTCGTTATATACTAACAAGTGTTACAAAATATAACACATTGATAAAATAGATAAGATCATCTAAAAGAGAAACAATTAAGCGAATTTAATTAGATGATATAAAAAATAATATTACAATTAAAATTAATATAGATTGTGGAAAAGGAAAGGTAAAAAATATGATAAAGAAAAACGGTGATATATTATAGACACCATCTCAGAAGTGAAACTTAAAGAGATGGTGTCTATTTTTTATTTTTTGAAAGATTAAAAGAGTATAATAAATAAAAAAGAGATTGAATCTTAAAGAAACAATCTCTTTTAATCTATTATTTATTCAGTTTTAATTTTGTACTTTTAATTTTAGTACTGGTTCATAGATTCTAATACATCTAGAACGAATTCGTAGCAGTTTTTAGTTGATGGTATGCTTAAATGTTCTTTTTCAGAGTGAACATCGAACATATCAGGTCCTATAGATATAGCTTCTACACCTTCCATTTTGTCAAGAAGAAGACCACATTCAAGTCCTGCATGTATAGCTATTATAGCTGGAGTTTTACCAGTTATTTTAACCCAAGAATCTGTACATATTTTTTCTATAGTAGAGTGAGGTATTACTTCCCAAGCTGGGTATCCTGCTATTATTTCGAATTTGCATCCTAAAGTAGCAGCAAGTAATTCAACTCTCTTAGCTATTTCTTCTTTTATAGTTTCTTTAGCACTTCTTATAGAGAAAGTAACTTTAACCTGATCTCCAACGTTTTCAACTATAGCCATGTTTGTTGAGCTTTCTGGAAGAGAAGTATCTAAAGTACCATCTTCGTTAACTGTGTAAGAATTTACACCGTGTGGTAATACTGTTAATAATGTTAATAATTTTGTTTTGAATTCATCAGTATAAACTTTTTCAACTGAAGCATCTTCAAATACTAAGTTCATGTGAGGTTCAGAAACTGCGAATTCAGCTCTCATTTTGTTGTATAATGCTTCTAATTCAGCTTTAACAGCATCAACATCTTCTACTAATATAACAGCTTCAGCGTGGTTTGGTATAGCATTGTGCATAGTACCACCAGTTAAGTCAGCTAAATCGAAATCAACTGAAAGCTGAGTTAACATTCTTACAACTAATTTAGTTGCATTAGCTCTCTGTAACTGTATTTCCTGTCCTGAATGTCCACCAAGTAAATCAGTAACAGTGAATTTTAATGCTTTTTTGCAGCTGCAAGCTTCTTTGTATTCTCTATCTAATGTTAGAAGTGGAGTTTTACCACCAGCACATCCTATAGTGAAGCATCCTTCTTCTTCAGAGTCTATGTTTAGAAGATATTTACCTTTTAATAAAGAAGTATCTAGAGCATAAGCACCATCCATACCACTTTCTTCATTTATAGTGAATACAGCTTCTAAAGCTGGATGTTTTAAAGTGTTGTCTTCTAATATAGCTAAAGACATAGCTACTGCTATACCATTGTCAGCACCAAGAGTAGTGTTGTTAGCGTATATCATGTCGTCAACTATTCTCATTTCTATTGGATCAGTATCGAAATTGTGGTTAGATCCTTTTCCTTTAACTGGAACCATATCCATGTGTCCCTGAAGTATAACTGCTGGGCAATTTTCATAACCTGGAGTAGCTGGTTTTTTGATTATTATGTTACCAACTTTATCCTGGATAGTTTCTAATCCTAATTTTTCACCGAATTCTTTTAACCAGTTACTAACTGCTTCTTCATGATATGAAGCTCTTGGTATCTGGTTCATTGCTTCGAAGTTTTCGAAAACTCTTTTTGGTTCTAAGTGTCCTAATACATTTGACATTTGTAAAGTCCTCCTGAATAAAATAATAATAAATAAAATTGCTTTTGTATTATACAAATTTTATATGTTTATGTATAATATTAAATAGCTACATTAACAGTATAATACAAAAGTAAAAAAAAAACATTGGAAAACGTCAAATTTATATTGAAATCTGAAAATTTTTTTAAAAAGAAAAAACGATTTTCTCAATATGTCCGAAAATTCAACGTTTCATAAATAAATATAAAAGATATTAAATTTAATTGATAAAAAAAATTGATTAATAAATTTAAAAAATTTTGAGAAAGAGGAGATATTATGGACAATAAATCATTTAGAGTTCTTGAGTTTGATAAAATAATAGAAATTTTAAAAACAAAAGCATCGTCATCTTTAGGACTTCATAAAATAGAAAATTTAGAACCAAGTTCTGATTTTGAAGAAGTACAGTATAGATTGCAAGAAACTACAGAGGCACAGTCTATTTTAATAAAGAGAGGACATGTAAACTTAGGTGGGATACACGATGTTTTAGATAAGGTAAAGAGAGCGGAAATAGGAGCATCACTTGATCCAGGAAGTTTATTAATGGTTGCTGATACGTTGAGAGCAGCTAGAGTATTATCTAATAGCTTATCTGGAGATGGTGAGGAAGAAGATTTTAATTATCCTATAATACAGTCACTTGCTACATCTCTTTACATACATAGAGAAATAGAAGACGCAGTATACAATGCGATAGTTAGTGAAATAGAGATTGCAGATAGTGCATCTCATACACTTAGGGATATAAGAAGAAAAATCGTACAAAAAAATCAGTCTATAAGATCAAAGCTAAATACTATAATATCTTCAGCTACATACCAGAAATACTTACAGGATAGTATTATTTCTATGAGAGGAGATAGATTTGTTGTTCCTGTAAAAGCGGAATACAGATCTGTTGTAGCTGGGATAGTACATGATCAATCTTCATCTGGTGCAACTTTATTCATTGAGCCAATGAGCATAGTTGAGATGAACAACGAGCTTAGAAAGTTAAAATTAGATGAGCAAGAAGAAATTGAAAGAATATTAGCTGAATTATCAAAGATGATAGGTGAAATAGCTAGAGAGATTATATCAAACCAAGAAATACTAGAAAAAATAGATTTTATATTTGCAAAAGGTAAACTTTCATTAGAAATGAAAGGTATAGATCCTAAGCTTAATAAGGACAAAAGCTTTGTAATAAAAAATGGACGTCATCCATTACTAGATCCTAAAAAAGTTGTTGCAAATACTATATATCTTGGAGATGAATTCCACACATTAGTTATAACAGGACCAAATACAGGTGGTAAAACAGTAACTATTAAAACGGTAGGTTTATTTGCACTTATGACACAGAGTGGTCTACATATACCAGCTGATTTTGGAAGTAGTATGTGTGTATACGACAATATATTTGCAGATATAGGTGATGAACAGAGTATAGAACAGAGTTTATCTACATTCTCATCTCATATGACTAGAATTGTATCTATATTAGATAAGGTTACAGAAGATTCTTTAGTAATATTTGACGAACTTGGAGCAGGAACAGATCCAGTAGAAGGTGCAGCACTTGCAATAGCAATACTAGAAGATGTTCGGATGGCAGGAGCAAAATGTATAGCTACTACTCATTACAGTGAACTTAAAAACTATGCCCTTACTAAAAAAGGTGTTGAAAATGCTGCGGTTGAGTTTGATGTTGAAACATTAAGTCCAACATATAGACTTCTTATCGGAGTGCCAGGAAAATCTAATGCCTTTGAAATATCGAAAAAATTAGGGCTTAGCGAATTTGTTATAAATAGAGCTAAAGAATTTATAAATACAGAAAATATAGAACTTGAAGACCTTCTTCAGAATGTAGAAAAGAATAGAATAAAAGCAGAAGAAGATAGAGCAGAAGCTGAAAAGTTAAAAACTGAAATACAGATGATAAGAGATGCTGAGGCCGAAAAACTAGAAAAACTAACTAATCAGAAAGAAAAGATGATGGAAAGAGCTAGAAGTGAGGCATTCTCTATAACAAGACAGGCAAAAGAAGAAGTAGACGAAATAATAAAACGTCTTAGAGAATTAGAACAAGAAAGAGCATCTAAAGAAAAAAATAGACAGATTGAGCAGCTTAGAAAAGAATTGACGGATTCAATGGGAAGTCTACAGCCTACTGTTAAGAGCATGATAGTGCCTAAAGTAGCTTCAAAGGATATTAAAAACTTAAAGGCTGGTGAAGATGTAAAAGTAATTACACTTAATCAGGAAGGTACAGTTGTTTCAGCTGATGATAAAAAGAAAGAAGCAGTTGTACAGATTGGTATAATGAAGATGACCCTACCATATAAGTCTCTTCAGAGAATTAAGAATCAGCAGCAGGCTACAGTTACTAAGAAAACTAGAAGTGTAATAAAAGCAAAATCAGGAAGAGTAAAAGGAGAAGTTGATTTAAGAGGTATGAATCTTGAAGAGGCAACTCTTGAACTTGAAAAGTATCTTGATGATGCTACAGTTGCAGGTTTAGAACAGGTAACTGTAATACATGGTGTTGGGACTGGAGTATTAAAGACAGGACTTCAGGATGTTCTTAAAAAGAATAAACATGTAAAGAAAAAAAGACCAGGTGGATACGGTGAAGGTGGCGTAGGTGTCACAATCGCAACATTAAAATAAAAATATAATATTAAAATTAAAAGGTGAAACTCATCAATTGTGATAGAGTTTCACCTTTTTTATATAAATAAAATTTAAAAATTAATATATATTTCGTTTTTTTTGTTTAAAAAAAATAACGTTTTACTTACTGATGTTAAAAAAATTATTTGTTATTTAATTCTAATTTAAATAACTTTACCATAAGTTTAATTAGATTTAATCTTCTCTTTATAAACCGATAGTAATATTAGTTATGCAATTAAATAATTAATCTAGAAAATAAATTTAGGAGGATAAAAATGGCAGATATAAGGCTAGAAAATGTAACAAAATCTTATAATAAAAAAAACACAGTTATAGAAAATTTAAATCTTAGTATAGAAGACGGTTCTTTTACTGTATTAGTAGGACCAAGTGGATGTGGTAAATCTACAACATTAAGAATGATAGCAGGACTTGAGGATATAACTTCAGGAAAATTAGAAATAGAAGGAAAAGATGTTACACATACAGATGCAAGTAAAAGAGATATAGCAATGGTATTCCAGAACTATGCACTATATCCACACATGACTGTTAAAGAAAATATAGAATTCGGTCTTAAAAATAGAAAAATAGAAAAAGAAAGGAGAGAAAAACTTATAGATGAATTTATAGACATTGTAGGATTAAGAGAATATTTAAATGTAAAACCAGGAAATTTATCTGGTGGACAGAGACAGAGGGTAGCACTTGCTAGAGCAATGGTTAAAAATCCAAAAGTATTCTTAATGGATGAACCACTATCTAACCTAGATGCTAAGCTAAGAAATCAGATGAGAACAGAATTAATACAGTTACATCATAAGTTAAAATCAACATTTGTTTATGTAACTCATGACCAGATAGAAGCAATGTCTATGGCTGACAAGATAGTTATAATGAATAAAGGTAAAATAATGCAGGAGGGTTCTCCTAAAAATATATATCAAAATCCTGAAAACTTATTTGTAGCTCAGTTTATAGGCAATCCATGTATGAATATATTAGAAAAAAATGATATTAAAATTGGTTTTAGACCTGAAAAAGCAACTTTAGAAGACATAGATATGAACATAGACATAAAAAGTGATGATGATGTATTTAGCTTATTAGGAGAGGTAATAACTAAAGAAGTACTAGGAAATGAAACAATATACTGTCTATCAGTTCTTAATAATGAAGTAAGAGTTAAAACAGAAAATGATATGTTTGATATGGGAAAAACTTTAAGAGTAAATATATTAGAGAAAGATTTATATTATTTCGATAAAAATGGAGAAAGAATAGAAGATTCGGAAGCATGTAAAAATATATATTCTGAGATTAAAGGAGATATTTATGAAAAAGCAATTTAATAAAGCGTATTTATATATAGCACCAGCTATTTTTGGAACTTTATTGTTTATAATATATCCGATAATTAAAACAATATCTTTAAGTTTTCAGTCAGGAAGTCTTATTAGCTCAAGTTTTGAAAATGTTGGATTAAGAAATTATATAGACTTATTAAATAACCCAGAATTTATACAGACTATAACAAATACAGCTATTTATACTTTCTTTATGGTAACTATATCAATAACATTGGCGGTATTACTTGCTGTTTGGTTAAATAAAAATTCTATAATACATAACTTAACACAAAGTATAATATTTACACCATATGTAATATCTTTAGTATCTGTTGCTGTATTATGGCTTTGGATTATGGAGCCTCAGTATGGACTTTTAAACTGGATATTATCTACATTACATTTGCCAACATCAAAATGGCTTTCGAGTGAAAAATCGGCATTAATGTCATTAATTATAATAGGAATATGGAAAACACTAGGATACAATGTTTTAATCGTTTTATCAGGACTTAAATCTATACCCAATTATATATACGAAGCATCTAAGTTAGATAATGCAAATAAAATAACTACTTTCTTTAAAGTAACATTACCGTTATTATCTCCTACTATATTCTTCCTTATGATAACGACAACAACAGCATCTTTCCAGGTATTTGACGAGATAAGTATAATGACTCAGGGTGGTCCTCTTGGATCTACAAATATGTTGTCTTACTTTATATACGAATCTGGATTTGTATATTATGACATAGGTCAAGCAAGTGCAGCTAGTATGTTCTTATTGGTTATAGTTATGATAGCAACTTATGCTAACTTTAAATTATTATCGAAAAAAGTTCACTATCAGTAAAGATAGATAAGAAAAGACATATTTAGAAGGAGGATAAAATGGATATTACACAAAATATCAAGAAAGAAAAAGTTGAAGTAAAAGAAATTGATGTAAAAAAAATAGCATCAAAAGCAATAGAAATAGTAGCTCTATTAATCCTATCTGCTATATTTATATTTCCTTTTGTGTGGATGTTATCGACATCTGTAAAAAATCCACAGGAAATGATGCAATTACCACCTACAATAATTCCAAAAGAAATTGTATTAGAAAATTATAGTGCAGCATGGAATTCAGGGCCATTTTTCAGGTATTTATTAAACAGTATATTTGTAACAGGAAGTATTTTAATTATACAGTTTGTAGTTATGGTTCCAGCAGCCTATGCATTTTCAAAAATAAAATTTAAAGGTGAAAAAATACTATTTGGAATTCTACTTGTAGGACTTATGATTCCACCACAGGTTACTTTTTTACCTGTATATATGATGATGAGTAAACTTGGACTTATAAATACTTATGTTCCACTTATAATTCCATTTATGACAACTTCATTTGGTATATTTTTACTAAGACAGAATTTTATGCAGATTTCTGATGAAATTATTGAGGCAGCTAAACTAGATGGAGCTTCTGATTTAAAAATAATGTTTAGAATAATGGTACCTATGGCTAAACCAGCTGTAATAACATTTATATTATTTAACTTTATATACCATTGGAACAACTACTTCTGGCCTTTAGTAATGACAAATACAGATGCCATAAGAACACTTCCAATAGGAGTAGCTTTATTAAAATCTTCAGAGGGAATTACTGCATGGAATGTAATAATGGCAGGAAATATAATTCTAATTTTACCTATAATTCTTGTTTATATATTTGCAAATAAAAAAGTAAAAGAAGCTTTTATGTATTCGGGAATAAAATAAAAAAATAAAAAGATAAATTTGGAGGAAAAACATGAATTTCAAAAGAAAAATAGCAACAGGATTGGCAATAACATTATTAGTAAGTTCGTTAGTAGGTTGTTCAAGTTCTAATAAATCAGGGGATTCTGCAGATGCTAGTGGAAGTGCGACAACTATAGACTTCTGGGCTCCTTTAGGTGGAACTAACGGAGAAACTGCTCAGAAAATGGTGGATCAGTTCAATAGTGAGCACGAAGATATAAAAGTAAATATGTTAAAACAGAAAGATTATTATGAAAATGCGACAAAATTACAGGCAGCTTTAACATCTAAAGACCAGCCAGACATAACATTATTGGAAATAACTCAGACAGGAACATTTGCATCAGAAAATGCATTAGTTGATATGAGTAACTATTTTGACAAAACATATCAGGAAAGATTCTTCCCAGGTCTTTTAACAAATTCATATTATGAAAATAAATTTGTTGGTGTACCATTTAATAGAAGTACTCCTATACTATATATAAATAAGGATATGGCAACTAAAGCAGGCCTTGATCCAGCAGGGCCAAAAACTTGGGATGAACTTAAAGAATACGCTACTAAAATGACAAATAAATCAGAAGAAATTTATGGATTTGAAACACCAATAGATATTTGGTTCTATGAAGCAATGGTAATGCAGAGTGGAGGAGAAATAACTAATGGTAAAAAAGTAGCATTCAACAATGAAGCAGGACAGGCACCAGTTAAATTCTGGCAGGAAATGATGAAAGAAGGCGTAATGAAAATGCCTCCAGGTGAAGACTACAATGCTTGGAATGTAGCAAAACAGGACTTTGTAAACGGAAAAGTAGGTATGATATTTACATCAACAGCAGATTTAGCAGGTCTTATGCAGCAGACAGAAGGAAAATTTGAAATATCAACAGCTTTCTTACCTGAAAATCAGAAATATGCAACTCCTACAGGTGGAGCTAACTTAGCAATGCTTGAAGGTGGAACAGACGAAGAAAAAGAAGCAAGTGCTGAATTTATAAAATGGATGACAGAAACAGATAGAATAGTTGAATTTAGTTCATCAACAGGATACTTACCAACAACTGAAGATGCAACAAACTCAGAAAAATTACAGACATTATACAAAGAAAAACCACAGTATAAAGTTGCAACTGATCAGTTACAGTATGCTGTTGCGCTTCCAATGTTAAGTGGTTATAAAGAAGCAACTGATAAATTAATGGATGAAATTAAAAAAGGACTTACTGACCTAAATTCAAATCCTAAGGATATAGTAGAAAAAGGAACTTCTGCTATGCAGGCAGTAATAGACAAAACAAACAAATAAACATATAAAAAGTATTAAATTATATGTAAGTAAAGGGGAATTGTAAATGACAAAGGCTATAGTATTATCAATAGATTCTTTATTTGAAAAAGACTTAGAATTTGTAAAGGATTTGCCAAATTTTAAATCCATATTAGAAAATTGTTCAATAGTTAAAAATATAAACTGTATTTATCCAACTTTGACATACCCATGTCATACAAGTATGGTTACAGGTGTATATCCTAAAAAACATGGAATATATCACAATGAGAAGTTTGAGCCAAATAAGAAGAACAGCGATTGGTACTGGTATTCAAAAGATATAAAAGTAAAAACAATTATGGACGTGGCAAAAGAAAATAATCTAACTACATCAAGTGTATTATGGCCTGTAATGGGTGGAAATCCCAATATAGATTACAATGTTGCGGAAATATGGGCTCCAAATAGAGAAGATGACCCAAGAGAAACTTTTGAAAAAAGCTCAAGTAAGATTATAATGGATGATATTTATAATAGACATTGTCATCACATTGATTGGAAATTTGAGCCAAACTTAGACTTCTTTGGTGTAAATTGTGCAGTTGATATAATAAAAGAATATAAGCCAGATTTAATGCTAATACACCTAGCAACACTAGATCATACAAGACATGATAATGGTCTTTTTAATGAAAAAGTTGATGAAGCATTAATAATGAACGATAAATGGTTAGGAGAAATTATTCAAGCTACAAAAGATGCTGAAACATATGAAGATACAAATTTTATAGTACTTGGAGACCACGGACATCTTAGAGTAGATAAAGTTGTAAATCCAAATGTACTTCTTAAAGAAAGAGGATTTATAAAAGTTGAAGATGGAGAAATTAAAGATTTTGATGCTTTTGTAAACTCTTCTGGAATATCAGCTCAGGTAATAGTAAATAATTTAGATAGACTTAAAGAGTTAAGAGAACTTCTTGAAGAATACAAAGATGAATTATTTATAGAAAGTATTTTTTCTAAAGAAGAAGCCTCTGAACTTGGAGCTGAAGGCAATTTTGAAATGGTACTTGAAGGACTTGAAGGAATTTCGTTTGGAAATGATTTAGATGGAAGTGTTATAAAAGGACCAGATACAAAAGATTATAAGTTTGCTGTTTCTACACATGGGCATCTACCAACAAAAGGAAATAGACCTCCATTTATAGCTTTTGGACCAAATATAAAAAATGGAGAAGTTGTAGAAGAAGGCGACATAAGATCACACGCTGCAACAATATTAAAAATATTTGGTTTAGAGTTGGATGGTGTAGAAAAAGAAGCATTCGACTTCATTAAATAGTCTAAAAAGATTTGTTATAAGTTAAAATAAATATTTGCTTTATGCAAAAGAAAGACTTCTATTAAAAAATAGGAGTCTTTTTTTATTTATATAAGTATTTTGATTAAGTAGAAGGTATAATTGAATTAGTAAGTATAGATAGTGAACTGCTAAGTACAGGCATATAAT